>Ga0209353_10000394_pt1 | contig 26851 bp, 38 predicted proteins | sample LauGreSpBDMM15SD_2_FD_187561 | JGI IMG/M metagenome (GOLD analysis project Ga0209353, IMG submission 187561) | Freshwater lake microbial communities from Lake Michigan, USA - Sp13.BD.MM15.SD (SPAdes) (version 2) | ecosystem: Environmental > Aquatic > Freshwater > Lake | place: Lake Michigan... | reverse complement strand
ACAGCAAGCGGCAAAAAGATTGTGCCGCAAGACGATCAGCCAGCAATTTAAAAGGAGCAGGCCATGTTAGATACATTATTTTGGGTAGCACTAGGAGCATTCGTGGGATGGAATTTTCCACAGCCTTTCTGGGCAAAGATTATTCAAGAAAAAATTCAAGCCATGTTGGCTAAGAAAGGAGCATAATATGAAATTATTATTAGCATTAGTAACATCATTAGCGTTGGTAGGAACAGCATACGCAGGTGGTGAAATGAAAGAAGTTTGTAAAGACAAAACAGACAAAGCTGGTAAAGTCGTAAATGACAAGGCCGGAAAGCCAGTACAAGTTTGTAAGAAAATCAAAGTTCACAAGAAAGTAGAAGGTGAAAAAGTTCCGGACAGTAAGAAGAAATGAAAAGACTAGTGTCAGTATGTGCATTTTTTGCACTAACTGGATGTGCCAATATTATGGAATACATTCCAAGTTCATGGGATGTAAACCAAGCCAAGGTAATTACAGACATACAACAACAGAGTAGAAACTTTGATTGTAAGGCAGAATTGGCACCACAAATTAAACGACTATCACAAGACGTAGAGTGGTTTGATATCTATACCAAGACTAAGCCCACACGTGACATTGCCAAACTAACAGGTACTATTACTGACACTGTTAAGGAATTACAAGAACGTGTAGCCAAAGGCCCAGTGAGTCCATTGTACTGTGACCTTAAGAAGAAGATTATACAGCAACAGGCAGACATACTTGCTAAATCAGTACAAGGAAGATTCTGATGAGCGCACTAGCTGAATTAGTAAACAGTGGTAATACATGGGCCGCGGAACGTGCCCAGTATGCACTACAGGTACACGAAGCTGTGGGTGCAGGACAATTAAGTCCTAGCGAAGCTAAAGAAATATTACAGGACTTAATTAGTACAGAGAAATTAGAAGAAGAGTCCGCTGATCAACAAGCCCGAGCCGCATTAGTATTTGGAGTTACTCAATTAATCAGTTTATATTAATTAGGTAAAATTCATTCAAAAGGCGGCTTGACAGTTGCCTTTTTTTGTTATATAATAGTGCTATGAAAGACTACTATCAAATTTTAGGTGTTAGCGAACAAGCTAGCCCAGACGAAATCAAAAAAGCCTACAGAACGTTGGCCAATAAGCACCACCCCGATAAAGGTGGTGATCAAGCTATGTTCAAAGACATTAGTGTTGCTAACGACACGTTAAGCGATCCTCAAAAGAAAGCTGAATATGATCAACAAAGACAATTTCCGCAAGGACAGCAATTCCATTTTAACACAGGAAATATGCATGACATTTTTGGACATGCATTTAATCAAAATCCATTTGGAGACATTTTTGGTCATATGCGTGGACAACGTCGAAATAGAGATTTAAATATTCAATGTCAAGTTACACTACTAGATTCATATGTGGGAAAACAACTTGAAGCTAGCTACAGACTACCTAGTGGACGTACACAGAATGTAGTTATTAATTTACCAGTTGGTATTTCACACGGTGAAACTATCCGGTATGCTAATCTAGGTGATGACTCTGTTCCAGGTATACCGCCCGGGTCATTAAATGTTACTGTACTTGTATTACCTGACGAACACTATCAACGTCATGGAGATGATTTATACACTACAGTAGAAATAAATCCAATTGAAGCTATGATTGGTTGTAGAAAAACTGTTAAGATGATTACCGGCAAAGAGATGACGCTAGACATTAGAGCAGGAGTCGAAGCAGGCGCTGAATTTGCCAGTGCAGGACAAGGATTTACAAATACACAAACGCAGAGAAAAGGAAGATTCGTTTCTGTAGTAAAAATTAAAACTCCACAAATTATTGATCCTGCTATAATTGCAAGACTAAAAGAATTAAATTATGAAATTAGTAGTAGATCCTGATCCGATTCTTAAACAACAAGCAGAACATTGGGACTTTGCAAATCACGTTAATGCCGCAGTAATAGAAAGAGAAATGCTTGAAATAATGAACGCCTCAGACGGTATTGGACTAGCGGGAAATCAAGTTGGAATATTACGTAGGGTGTTTGTTATGAAGTTAACAGACGGCCGTGAGATAGGATGTTTTAATCCCTGGATTATGTTTGGTAACAATGATAAGATTGAAGGCAACGAAGGCTGTTTGAGCTTTCCAAATCTCTGGCTTAAGGTTAAAAGACATAATAAAATTACTGCCGCATATCTTGACAATACAGGAAAAAACTGTATAATAGAACTTGAAGGCATTGACGCTAGATGTTTCCAACATGAGTTAGATCATTTAGACGGTGTAACATTTACAGAATATGTAAGTAATTTGAAACTTAATATGGCAAGAAAAAAACAAAGGAAATTAAATGGTTGAACCTAGTGATCATCTACAAGCAGTATTTGAAAAAGCAATTGAGACTGCTAAGAAATTACACCACGAGTATCTTACTATAGAGCATCTATTGTTCTCTATGCTCGCAGAAGATACGTTTAGCAACATTATCACAGGTTATGGTGCCAATGTATCTGATCTTAAGAAAAATCTTGCAGATTACCTACAGAATAAATGTCAAGAAATTACAACCACAGACGTTGTTGTAAAACCTAAAAAGACACAAAGCGTAGAGAGAGTACTTAATCGTGCGTTCACACAAGTATTGTTTAACGGGCGACAGCGTATTGAACCTACAGATGTTTTTATTGCAATGATGAGCGAAAAACGCAGTTGGACATATTACTATATTCAACAAGCAGATATCGATAAAGATAAATTTGCTGACTACTTGAATAACAGCACTGACACAGATGAGCAAGAGCCTCAAGAAGGTAACAGTGGAAAAGCACTAGCCGCATTTACCACAAATCTTAATGAAGCAGTTAAGAAAAATAAGATTGATCCAGTCATTGGGCGTATTGACGAACTAGAAAATATTGCTCTTGCATTAGGGCGTAGAAGTAAATCAAACGTAATTCTCGTTGGCGATCCAGGTGTTGGTAAGACTGCTATTGCAGAAGGACTTGCTTTTAACATTGTTAAAGGTGCTGTTCCGGACTTTCTAAAAGACTATACAGTTTATAACTTAGATATCAGTGCTATGTTAGCTGGCAGTAAATATCGTGGAGACTTTGAAGAACGATTTAAAATGGTGCTTAAGGCACTAGGCAAGAAAGGTAAGACTGTGCTGTTCATCGACGAGGCACATATGATCTCTGGCGCAGGATCTGCTAGCAACTCAGCTAACGATCTCGCTAACATGATGAAACCGGCTCTAAGCAAAGGCAACATTAAAGTTGTGGCCAGTACTACCTGGGAAGAATATCGCAAACACTTTGAAAAGGATCGTGCGCTAATGCGCCGATTCCAACGTATTACCGTTGACGAGCCAACACAGGAAATGACATTACAAATCCTTAAAGGTATCAAGAAGTATTACGAAGAACATCACAAAGTTAAAATTAAAGATGATGCTATACAAGCGGCTGTTAAACTGAGTGTTAAGTATCAAGCAGATAAGAAGTTGCCCGATAAGGCAATTGATTTGATTGATTGCGCTTGCTCAAGATTCAATTTGAAACTTGCAGACGATCGTGTAGTCACAGAAAGAGAAATTCAATATGAACTTTCTAAGATGATTAATTTGCCTGAAGAGCAAGTTATGGAAACAGAAAGCAATAACTTGTCAAAACTACAAGACAATTTGCAAGCTGAAGTTTACGGACAGGATCTTGCTGTACAAGAAGTCGTTGACAAGATTATGGTTGCTCAAGCAGGATTAAAAGCTGAGAATAAACCAATTGGTAGTTTTGTATTCATGGGACCAACAGGTTGTGGTAAGACTGAAACAGCAAAAGCACTGGCTAAAAACTTAGGTGTTAAATTGCTACGTTTTGACATGTCGGAATACCAAGAGAAACATAGTATCTCTAAACTAATTGGTAGCCCACCAGGGTATGTAGGGTTCGAGGAGAACGCTGGATTATTGATTACACAGATTCAAGAAGCACCAAATGCTGTATTACTATTTGACGAAGTTGAAAAATCACACCCAGATGTAACAACAGTCTTGTTACAAATGATGGACAATGGTTTTATTACAGGTTCAAATGGCAAACAAGCAGACTGCCGAAACTTGATTCTTATCCTTACTACTAATGCTGGTGCAAACGAAGCAGAAAAGAACGCTATCGGCTTTGGCGCACAGGATAAAGATTATAGTGATAAAGAACTTAAGAAATTCTTTACTCCAGAGTTCCGTAATAGGCTTGATGGTGTTATTACCTTTAACAAGCTAAACAAAGAAACAATGGTTAAAGTTGTTGAGAAGTTTATTGAGGAACTACGTAATCAAGTCAAAGAAAAAGGTATCCGGATTAAGATTAATAAAGAAGCAATTGATTGGCTGATTGAAAAAGGCTTTGATGCTAAGATGGGTGCTCGCCCATTGCAACGTGTTATCGACAAGGAAATTAAACGTGATCTTGCCAAGTTGATGTTGTTTGGCAATCTAAAAGCCGGTGGTTGGTTAACTATTACTGTAGACGACAATAAAATTGTATTAGTTACTAAACCAAAAACTCCGAAAGTGCCATTGCTTACTGTAGAGTCAATGTTAGAAAATGCAGTACAAGATAACTAACAAATGGTTTATGGGTCTCTACCAGTACAAGATTGTACTGGTAGTCCCAGGTTGCAGTTTGTTCAGGTCAGGAGATATGGACTCTACTCTTAAGAGTCTTCAAAAGATTAATCTGCAAGACAACAAAGACGCTAGTCCGTACTACGGGCTTTTAAGAAGCGGTATTAAAACACCAGATGATTTAGCATTTGCATTTAGATTACAAGCACATATCTTAAAATTAAAAGATTTTGACATAAGAGTTGAAAGCCCGTTTATAAGCATTTATTCCAATTCAGAAAAAGATGTTAAAGCTCTTGCAAAATTAGATACAGATCGTGTTAAGTACATTAGTAGACCTCCACTCAATTCTACACTAACGTCTGATACGATTTTATTACCTAAAGTAAATTTTGAATATAGAGTAACTTTAGGTAAAACTACACAAGATAACTCTACATTTGTACAGTGGGCTAATAATAACAAAAAACTAAAGCTAACTAAGAGCTGTATTAGAGATTTGACAAAGGATCGCAGTTGGGGCGGAACTTACTTTTATGTAACTGGCGATAACAACTTATTGATGACAAAAATGCACTTAGGAGGCTCAATAAACAAGGTTGAGCGCATAATCAAAGCGTAATCGTATAAGCCCGCGAGCGATAAATAGTATATCTGCACTTGAGGTGCATCTAAACACATGGGCTTAAAAAAATGCGTATTACTGAACTATTAGAAGGTAAAAATTTTAACGATTTAGATTTTGTTAACCAAGAAGGTGACAAACGAGAATTAAATTTTGACCTAATTGAAGACTTTGCTTTCTTCCTTCACAACGATGATAATCTATATCGTCGACACATTTACCCAGCTGTTAACAAGTGCCTAGACGGCATTAAACACAACAAAAAGGTCAGCCCAGCTGTATTTAAATCAGCGGCTATGGAAGGGTATAAAAATTACATTAGACAATACCCTATAAGAGAATTACCTAACGAGTTGAGCGAAGAGCTTTGCAATAAGATTTGTAAGAAGATGCACGAGGATGTTTACAAACATCACGAAGAAGGCAAGTACAAGGATTAATCGTGTTATTAAGAGAATTGTTCCTTCGTGAAGTAACCGCTCCTGCTGATGACAGTATGGAAAAGTACGGGCGAGCGTTTAATCATCCGGAACATTTGGTATTCTTTAAAGGCAGTAACGGCACAATAGAAGCATTAACTCATTTTAAAGAGATTGCTACTGAAGAAGAGGGTGCTACCACTGTTAGAGGCAAGTGGGACGGTAACCCGCAGATATATTGGGGTAGAGAGCAAGAAGGTGGCCCACTAATCCTAGCTGGACATAATCAATGGTCGCGTGGAGTAAAAGGCGACAGTAAAGAAGCAGTATACGATTTTATTGCTAATCAAAGCGGTAATGCAAAAACTCCCGAAGATCAAAAACAAAGACAAAGTTTTGCTAACAACTTTGCCAGCCTATATCCGTTGTTTGATGCGGCAACTCCTAAAGACTTTGTTGGTTTCGTATATGCAGATAGTTTATTTGGTGTTGATCCGGCTTTGAACAAAGAGCTAATTAAAATGGAAGGATATTCTAAGGGAGTATGGACATTTGCTCCTAATCCAAAAAGCAATACAAGATATTATGTTGATAAGGCCGGCGAGTTGGGAACTCGCATTACCAATGCTAAGGTTATGGTTGTGGGACATGCTATGTTTGAAACATTTGGTGCCCCTGATAGAACACAAATACCACTAGACGACTTTAGTATGTTTAATCAAACTGCAGGTCTTGTTGTCCAAGGCCCAGTTTACACAAAAGGTGGCAGCGGACAAGATACTACACAAGTTGACAATTTGATAGACGAAATTGTCAACGAAGTCGACGGTGTTGGCGCTAACCTCGATGCGTTTATTGCCAGCATGCCTGATCCAGATAAGAACGGTATATTTTATCCTTTCTTTAATGCTATGAGTAATCTACATGCCAACAACGAACAAAGTTTTGACAGCATTACCGGTGATACATTTATAAACTGGATGGCTAAGAAGGGCATTAGCACTAAAAAACAAGAACATGTTATTGCGATGATTAAAGCACATCCCGGAGCATTTGACTCAATGTTAACGCTAATCAAAGACATACGTAACATGAAAGACGAAGTGTATGCCGCATACCAGAGTCAGGGGAGACCTGAGATATGGGAGACTGAGGGCGAAGGTTACGTTCGCTATGCTCAACCAAATCATAAATATGGTAATATAAAAATTGTTCCAACTACTTGGGCACCAGGGAAGAAACCAGCATGAGATTAAGAGAACTATTCGAAAACATCTACGAGGAAGTTCCGGGCAAGGATGTGCATGACGGTGGTTTAAAAACTATTGGTGTTTGCTTTGGACGATTCAATCCTCCGCATAAAGGACATAAGGCTGTGTGGCAATCTGCTGCCAGCAATCCTATCTGGTATGTGGGTACTAACGACAGTACAAGCGGTCCTAAAGATCCGTTACCTTATGATGTTAAATTGCAGTGTATGGCGGCTGTATGGTCTAAAGTTGCAGGACATGTTATTCCAGAACAAAGTTTATTAACACTAGCAAGTAAAATTTATGAAGAACACGGTGAAAACGTTCACTTGAAAGTTTATACCGATGAAGAATGGCTGTATAAAACACTAGCACAGTACAACGGTGTTCAAGGTAAACAACACGGCGGCTATAAATTTACACAAATTGATTGGGCTAAAACTGAGCGGTTAGCCAGTGCCACTAATTTACGTGCCGCAGTTCGTGCAGGTGATAAAAAATCATTCTATCAAGACATGGGTATTAGGTCAAGTGTTACTATCGACATTGACGGTAATCCCACTCCTGTATTTGATGTAGTAGCACACTATCTTAATCAGTATCCAGAAAAAACAGCTAAAGCAGTAGCTGAATCATCTGAAGAAAAGATTAGTAAACGCAAACAGCAGGCTACTAAAGGATTAAACACATACGGAGATAGTGAGCATGTAAGCGGTGACTATACAGCATATCGTTTAGGTATGGCTGTTGCTGGAGCAAACGGTAAAGATCCATTGCCAAAAGAGATGAAGGCCAAAAGCTGGATTGGTAAAAGAAAATCAGCTCATCCGTATACTCAAGAAGAACAAGACATGCTGAAACAAGCGTACGAGGTTGTGGGAGCAGAATACATAGATTTAAATAAAGGTGACATGGAAAGCCGTGAGTTAGATACCACATATAAAGTTAGCCCAGTTGCACAACATAAAAAGAACAAATACGGAATTTAATATGGACGAAAGATATCATTTAGCATTACAAACTGCATTTGCCAGCGAATATTCATTTGCATTAAAGGCACAAAACTTTCATTGGAATGTAGAAGGCGCAAGTTTTCCGCAACTTCACGAATTGTTTGATAAAATTTACAAAGAAGTTTATGGAAGTATTGACACATTTGCAGAACAGTTACGTGCTTTAGAAATTTATGCACCTGCTAGTTATAGCAAGTTTAGTATGCTTTCACAAGTTAAAGATGAAAATAGTGTACCGCAAGAACGAGACATGGTTGAAGAATTGTTAGTAGACAGCGAAAAAATGGCTAACATGTTTAAAATCGTATTTACTATGTCTGAAAATAACGGCGATCACGGATTAAGTAATTTCTTTGCAGATCGTCAAGATGCGCATAAAAAGCATAGTTGGATGTTGAGAAGTACGTTAAAATGAAACAATACAGGATTACCACACAAGATTTAAATCAAAGTTCGGACGAGGATTGTTATCTTGCGCCCAACGATCCTATACACGAATTAAAAGCCCTAGCTGGACTAGGTGGACTAGGTGGCGAAGCTAGATTACATGAGTACCGTGCTAATCAAGGTAGTAATATAAGTGTAACTGGCGATGCTACTGGACAGTTACAAAAAAAGTTAAATATACAACCAGGAACTCCAGAGTGGTTTAAACTATGGTTTAGTTTGCCGTATATGACTGGGGAGAACAAAATATGAAAATTATAGAGTTATTAGGCGAAGGTTACCGCAACTACGATGACAACCGTACAGGGTTTGGAGATCGAGCAAAGCGTGACTTTAAACGTCAAGAAATGGAGCACGAATTAGGACACGAAACTAATAATTACGCAGTTGCAATCGATGGTAAAACATGGAAGGTGTTTTCTACTAAATCGCATGCCGAAGCAATTGCTAATAAATTACAAGCTAAAGGAAAAAAAGCTTCAGTTCATCCTACAGGTTCGCCAGTTAGTGAATCCGCAACAGCAGGTGCAACTAATGCCGCAAACGTAAGTGTAGGTGCTGTATACAAGAATAAACCAGCTAAAGCCGCTAAAAACAAAGACGGAACAGTTAAAAACGCCCTTGATATGAAGGCGAATTTGATGACTGGCGGAAGCATAAAACGCTAAATATATAAAGACAACGGAGTTTACAAAATGCACGATCAAATGCAACCACAAAATATTACATCAGGTCAAGGAGTCGATCGCGAAGGCGCGATGGCTAAAGCTGATCTGTATAAACTAGCAAATTATTCATTAAAGTTATTCAAGCAACTAGAAGATGATGCTCAGATGGAATCTTGGGTACAAGCTAAGATTACCAAAGCCGCTGATTATATTGCCAGCGTGTATCATTACTTAGAATATGAAATGAAATTTAATGATTACGGGCACCAACTTGATAACGCAGAATTAGTAAACGAAGATCGAAAGACAGAGCTAAAGAATAAACTCCTAGAAGCTAAAGCTAAAGTTGCAGAACTTAAAAAGAATCAAGCAGAAAAGATGAAAGCTAAAGATTCTAAGAAAGTTGAAGAAGGCATTCTAAGTGGTGGTGATCGTCCTTGTACAGAGTGCGGTGGATCTGGTATGGTATACGAAGAGCCAAAAGCAGTTCCTGATCACGTTAAGAGCAAAGTTGACAAGTACAATCGTTTAACTAAAGCCACACATGCCGCGTCGAAACGTTTAGATCGTAACAATAACGGTATTCCAGACAGTGAAGAAGAAAAAGAAGTTGCTGAAGAATTTACTGATAAATCAAAGACAGGTGATACATTTAAAACTCGCACTGGTGTAGCAACTAAAACTGACACCGGTATGAAGCATAATAATACAAGTTATGCAGATGACGGAGAAGCTGATGACAAGTCGGGCAAAGGTAAGAAGAGCCATGCTAAGTCACAAAGTGCCGCCGAGAAGAAAGAAAAAGCTCCAGCACAAAAGCAAAGTCCAAAGAGTGCCAAGACATGGGGCATGAAAGACAGCGAAAAGTTTGATAATCGTGATAAAGAAGTTGACGAAACTTACGGTCAAGGTGTTTACGAAACTAAAGGCACCGAGCCAAAAGACAAGCCTAAGAAAGGTGAAAAGGTTGGTAAGGAAGGTAATGCATTTGGTAAAGCAGTGCGTGATGCCAAAGCTAGCGGCGACAAAACTATGACAGTTGGCGGCAAGACCATGCCAGTTAAAGAAGCATTGAAAGGTGGCCAAAAGAAATTAGATGTAGATGATGACGGAGATATCGAAGCTGACGACTTAGCTGACTTACGTGCTAACAAAGAAAAGAAAGTCGACGAAGCTGGAAAAACAATGAGTCGTGCGGCCAAGGGTCATGAGAAGTATGGCAAAGAAGGTATGGCGGCATTGGCCAAAGCTGGTAAGGAAGGCAAAAGTCTAGAACCAATCAAAGCCAAATACAACAAGTATGACGAAAGTACTACTAATCAAGAAATGATTGCTGAGTCAGCAGACTTAGCCCGTATGCGTGTACTAATGGCACGTTTAAACGGATAATCAAATGGACATGAAGAAAATTCTACAGGCAATGGATGGTATCGCTACAGCGCCTGTAGGAAGTTCTGATGACATGAAAAAATTCCTTCAAGTGATAACTGAAGGTAGTAATCCTCATAAAGTTGCACTGCCTATACAAATGGCCATGCAACATTATCAACAACCAAAAGTAGAATCAGTAGTTAAAAAACCTTCATTGCTTAAACAGTATTTTTCAGAAGCAGAAGATACAGTTGCTGAGCAACTTGCAGAACGAAAAGCAAGATTATCAATGTATGCACAGACTATTGCTAGTCGTGTGATGATGAAAGAATCTAATTTAAAAGAAGCTCCTATTGAAATGACCGGAGATGCTAACGATCCAGTAGTGTATGGACACGAAAAAGCTAACCCTATGAGCCTTAAAGGTCGTATTCAACAAGCTCGCAATCAATTAAAAGAACTAGCGCAAATGTCAGACTCCGATGAGCTAGTTGTATGGGAACAAATTACTAAATTGCACCAGGGCGGTATGTTTATGGGTCTAGCACAAAACCTAGAACAAATTCGTCATGGCATTGAAGAACTGGCGGCCAAACGCAGTAAAGGCGGCGTTAGTAGTCGAGGAATAAATAAAGGCATCGGTGAGGATAATGACCCGTGCTGGAATAATTATAAAATGGTTGGAACAAAAAAGAAAGGCAAGAAAACAGTTCCCAACTGTGTGCCAAAAGAATAATTAGGATATGAATATGGACTTAAGACAATTAATTTCTAAAATGGATCAAATCGAAAAAGGACCAGATTGGTCAAAAGAACCAGATTGGTTAAAAGAACCAGATTGGTTAAACGAAGACGAAGATGATGATCAAGTAAACGAAGATCCGTTATTGTTAGTTGGTCTCGGTATAGGACTTAAATGGCTCTATGACAAGTATCAACAAAGCCAAGCAGAAGCTGAAGAAGCTAGAAAGAAAGCTGAAGAAGCTAAACGTGCAGGCGATGCCGCTGAAGCCGCTAGATTAGCCGCTGAAGCCGCTAGATTAGCCGCTGAAGCATTGGCAGATAAGAAACGAGCAGAAGAAGCTAACGGTTCTAAGTGTAAGGCAAAAGTTGGTCAAGTATCAGCTTACATAAGTCAATTAGATGACATGTTGAAAAAAGAAGCGGCGAAAAAAGCGGCAGGGCCAGTACCAGGTCCGTTCAACCAGCCTGCCAAACTACCAGTTCGTCCAGGACAAGAAACAAGCGGAGTTGCCGCAAAACCAACCGCTAGCGGTATTACACAGTATCCAAGCGCAAAAGAAAGTTTTGAATTCAACTCAAGCATTGCCAATGCATTAATAGAAAGCTTTGGATACGACCTTCAAAAAAAAAGTCAAGTTGATGAGTGGTCAAAACGAGACACAGGTGATACGATAAGAGCAGGATACAATGGATTAACATTTGGCGCAGGCGATAATATTACAGCAGGTATTAAAAGTGCATTTGGTAAAGATACTTACGCACAAGCATTAGAAAAAGAAAGAGCAGAGACTGAGAAAGCACAGGCACGTAGTCCGTCAATAAAGTTTAGTACCCCTGCACTTAACATAGGTGGTAAGGAATTAATTGGTAAGAAAGACTGGAATCCGTCAGCATATGATGCCGCTAACTTAGTTGGTGCTGTAGCAGTTCCGATTCCGGGTGTTGGTCTTGCTGGTCAGGCTGCTGCCAGAGGTATAAAAGCCGCGGCCGGCACTGGTAAAGTAGCAAAGGTTGGGGCAGGTACCGCGCAGATAGGTACTGAGTTGGCTGGAACTGTTGCCGCAATGAAAGGTGCTGAACACTTTCTTAGCAAGCACAATGTTACTACACTAGTAACAGCTAAAGGCGGAGATGTTAGAGTAGGTATGGCACAGGCGGCTATGGGTATGAATGATAAAGAAGTCGATGGCAAAATGGGTCCACTTACACAGGCCTCTTTAGAGATTGTACAAGATGAAAACAAATTGCCGATAACTGGAAAATTAGATAAAGCAACAGCCAAAGTGCTAGGAGTTTAAGGAAATTAATATGAATAATAAAACATTAACAGAGTCAATGAGTGACTTAACACAAAAGCTAAGACTCATTGAAAGCTCAACAAACGAAGCCGCTACTTCGGCAGCAGAAAAAGCCGCTGAGAAATTAGGTGTGCAATCTGCGTCATCGGCATTAAGGGGCACTGCGGCAAAAGCTAGAGCCAAGTTAGCGGCTGCGAAAGATAAGGCATTAGCGGCTACTGATAAGTTGCCAGGTGGCGCTGTGAGAGCTTCTAAAAGAGCAAAAATAAGAAAAGTAAAACAGCACGTAGCATCAATAAAACAACATGTATATGCTGGTGAACTTAGAGCGGCGGCTGAAGTGGAAACAAACGCAATACAAAGAGCGGCACTAGCAAGACAAGCAGAAGAAGCAACCGCCAATGCTGAACGATTAGCACAGGCGGCTGGAGATATTGATAAGGCGGCGGCCGAAGCAGTTATGAAAGATGCAGAACTAGCGGCATTAAAAGCACGAAATCCTGAAGTTTTGAACAAGGCAATAGACGACGCAGAGGCTGCGGCAAACAAGGTAGCAACAACGGGCGAAAAGACTGCCGCAGACGCGGCTGCAACGGGTGAAAAGACTGCTGTAAGTGCGGCTGCAACGGGCGAAAAGACTGCTGTAAGTGCGGCAGATGATGCAGGTGTAGCGGCTGAAAAAGGTTATGTTCCGGCTACTAGAGATCCAGCCGCAGTTGACGCATTGAATGCAGAACAAAGAGCCACATCGGATTATTTTGCCAAGCCAGAAAACCATGTAGTTAGAGATGGAAAAGCGTATGGTCGTGATCCAAACAAAGTGGGAGAGTTTGTTGAGCTCGATGCTAAAACACTAATGCCAAAAGGTGACCTTGGTGTTAACCGTGCTTCATTCTACACTAATGGTGCTTTAAACAGAGAACTAGAAGCATTAGAAAAACAAGGTGCTCGAAAAGTAGAAATTGCAAAAGCAGAAGAAAAAGCATTAAATAGCGCGGCTGTGACAGCGGTTGAAAAAGCAGAAATTAAAGCTGGTGGTATTCTTAATTGGATTAGAAATAATCCTAGAAAAGCGGCCGTTCTTGGATTGTTAGCTGGTATTGTTACCGCCGGCACTATTGCATCATTAATGGCTGGTGAAGAAGAAAAGATCCCAGGCGCTGGCGAAGAAGTGCCACCAGAAGAGCCAGGTGGTATTGAAGGTCTTCCATCTGCAGGTGGAGACAAGCCTCCCGGAACTAGCGGTGATATAGTACAAACAAATCCTGCTGATCTCGAAAAGAAAATCCTTGCTCTTATTGCAGAACTAGAAAAAGAACCAACTTGTCAAGCTGACGTTGTAAGACTAAAAGCAGACTTGGCTAGGATTAAGGGTCAGGCGGCGGCACCAGTAGCACCAGTACCTCCAGTACCTCCAGTAGCTCAAGCACAAGCGGCGGCAGGTAATACACCAGCGGCAAACCCTGCCACTGGCAAATTAAATCTAGATGCCAAATGTAAAATGTGTGGCAATGCATATAAAGATCATTTTAATTTCGAGCCTGCAGGCGATCCAAATGGAAAGGTCACGTCCACTAAATTTAGACATATGGCGAATCCAACAGATGAGTTTTTTCCGGGTTTGAACGGAACACCAACAACTCCACAAGCTCAAGCACAAGCGGCGGCAGGTAATACACCAGCGGCAAATGATGCGACTTCATTAACAGCGGAACTAGACAAAGCGGCAGGTAATACACCAGCAGGTGGAAGTGATATGATGACTGGTAGAGATATTATGGGACGTCCAGTTATGAAAGGTAGTCCAAACGATGTATCCGGAAAAGAGGATCCATTAAAAAAGGTAGGTGGACTAGCAGAGAATGATGAACTAGCTCGTTGGCTTAAAATAGCTCGCGGACGTTAATCAAATAAATGGCAAGATTCGTCTTGCCATTTCCACCTCTAAAGGTTGTGTTCATAAGATAATTAGTATATAATAGGCTTATAGTTAAGGAGACTTACATGTCAGGACGTTCATACGGTGCAGAAGAAAAGGCAAAACTAGAAAGATTAATCGCAGAGGGTTCAACCGTTTTGCGTGAAGTAGAAGATTTACAAGAAGGCTTGAAGGATACAGTTAAGGCAGTAGCAGAAGAATTGCAAATCAAACCATCAGTTATTAACAAAGCCATTAAGATTGCACATAAAGGTGACTGGGCGGCTTACAATGAAGATTGGGAAGAGATTGAAGCAATTTTGGATATCACTAAGCGTATCTAATAAGTAGTACATAAGAAAGGTAAGGCAGGCCATAAACTGCCGTGTAGGTATTTGTCAGCCTAAAATGACATATGGAGAATAAATGAGCTATGTAGACGCATGGTTTGACCGCGAGAATGATCTCATCAAAGTGGTTGAACGCAATAAGAAAGGTGAACGTGAATTCAGGGACATTCCTGTTAAGCACACGTTTTACTACAAAGACCCTCGGGGCAAATTCCAATCTATTTACGGAGATCCATTAAATCGGATTATCTGTAAGAACACTAAAGAACTACGCAAAGAGCAAGCTATTAATTCAGGTAAGCAGTTATTTGAATCTGATATCAATCCAATCTTTAGTACACTAAGCGAACATTACTTAAATCAAGATGCCCCAAAACTAAATGTAGCATTTTTCGATATTGAGGTAGACTTCGATCCAGAACGTGGCTATGCAAGTCCAGATGATGCATTCATGCCAATCACTGCCATCGCCGTCTACCTACAATGGATGGAAACTATGGTTTGCTTGGCTATTCCTCCCAAGAAACTTCCAATGGAAGAAGCCAAGGAGATGGTTAAAGAATTTCCCAACACATATTTGTTTGATAACGAAGCAGACATGTTGGATATGTTTTTAGACCTAATTCAAGATGCTGACATACTAAGTGGTTGGAACAGCGAAGGCTTTGATATTCCGTATACTGTTAATCGAGTAACCAAAGTATTGTCAAAAGAAGATACAAGACGTTTTTGCTTGTTCAATCAATTTCCCAAGCGTAGAGAATATGAAAAATTCGGACGCCAATCAGTTACCTATGACTTTATAGGTCGTGTACACTTAGACAGTCTTGAACTGTATCGTAAGTACACTTATGAAGAACGTCACACATATCGACTGGACGCTATTGCTGAATATGAATTAGGCAAGCGTAAAACACAATACGAAGGAACGCTCGATCAATTATACAACAATGACTTTAAAACATTTGTTGAATACAACATTAATGACTGTAAACTGCTTGATGATCTAGATAAAAAACTAAAGTTTATGGATCTTGCTAATACACTAGCACACGAATGTACTGTATTGCTACAGACTACAATGGGTGCTGTTGCAGTTACTGAACAAGCTATTATTAACGAATGCCATCGCAGAGGTTTCCAAGTTCCTAATAGAACTAAAATGGACGATCGTGAAGATAACGAAGGTGCGGCTGGTGCGTATGTTGCTTATCCCAAAGAAGGCATACATGACTGGATTGGGTCTCTAGACATTAACAGTCTATATCCAAGTGCTATTAGAGCACTTAACATGGGCCCGGAAACTATTGTTGGACAGTTGCGTCAAACACTGACTGATGAATACATACAAGGACAAATAGCCAAGGGTAAATCATTTGCGGCCGCTTGGGAAGGTATGTTCGGGTCAGTAGAGTTTACTGCTGTTATGGAACAACAGATCGGTACTGACATTACCATTGACTGGGAAAACGGTGACAATGATGTACTCAGTGCCGCTGAGGTATACAGACTAATCTATGAAAGCAATCAACCTTGGATGCTTAGTGCTAATGGCACAATCTTCACTTATGAAAAAGAAGGTATCATTCCCGGCTTGCTAAAACGTTGGTATGCTGAACGTAAAGAGATGCAGGCCAAATTAAAAGAGTGTATTGCGGCTGGTAACAAAGTTGAAGAAGAGTATTGGGACAAACGCCAACTAGTTAAGAAGATTAACTTGAACAGTTTGTATGGTGCTATTCTTAATGCTGGTTGTAGGTTCTTTGACAAGCGTATTGGACAATCGACTACATTGACAGGTCGTCAAATTGTTAAGCACATGGCTGGCAAGGTTAATGAAATTGTAGCAGGAGAATATGACTACCGAGGTAAGGCAATTATCTATGGTGATACAGACTCATGTTATTTTTCAGCATATAAGACATTACAGAAAGACATCGATGCTGGCAATATTCCGTGGACTAAGGAAACAGTAATTAACTTATATGACCAAATTGCAGATGAGGTTAATACTACATTCCCACAGTTTATGCTGGACACATTCCACTGTCCTAAATCGCGCGGTGAAGTTATCAAAGCAGGACGTGAAATCGTTGGATCAAAAGCATTGTTCATTACTAAGAAACGCTATGCTGTCTTGTATTACGATAAAGAAGGCAAACGATCTGATGTAGATGGTAAACCTGGTAAAATCAAGGCCATGGGGTTAGATCTAAAACGCAGTGATACTCCGGAGTTTATTCAAAACTTTCTAAGTGACGTTCTCGAAATGGTCTTAACTGGTAAAGAAGAACAATCAGTATTAGATGCTATCAGCGAATTTAGAAGTTTGTTTAAGGCTCGCCCTGGTTGGGAGAAAGGCAGTCCTAAACGTGCTAACAAAATTACCGAGTATCAAGCTAAAGAAGTTAAAGCAGGTAAAGCTAACATGCCCGGGCACGTTCGAGCGAGTATCAACTGGAATACACTCAAGCGTATGATGGGAGACAAATATTCAATGGCTGTTACAGATGGTGCCAAGGTTATTGTTTGTAAACTCAAACAAAACCCAATGGGCTTTACTAGTGTCGCATATCCTGTAGATGAGCTACGTCTTCCACAATGGTTTAAAGACTTACCATTTGATCATGCAGAAATGGAACAGACTATTATTGACAACAAGTTAGACAACTTGATCGGTGTGCTACGTTGGGACATCACTAGTACAGAAGAAAAAAATACATTTAATAACCTATTTGAGTTCTAATATGAAAAAAATAATTATTGCAGGATACGGATTTGTTGGTAAGGCTGTACTTAATACTCTCAAATCAAATTATAATTGTATCGTTGTTGATCCAAAATATACCAACACTGAAATATCGCACCATCCAGATGCTGACGGTATTATCATATGTGTTGGTACTCCAACTACAGAAGATGGCGTTTGTGATGTTAGTAGTATTGCCAGCGTATTAGATTCAGTACCGACGACAATACCTGTGCTGATTAAAAGCACAGTCATACCATCAACACTTGTTGAATTAGAAAACTCATACTCAGAACATTCAATTGTATATAGTCCAGAGTTTTTACGTGCCAAAACTGCTGATTTTGATTTTGCTAATCAAACGTCTGTAATACTCGGTGGGGAAGATTTAAACGGGTTCTGGCATGAACTGTTTATTCCAGTATTGCCTAAATGCAAGATGTATTTTAAATGCAGTACAATCGAAGCGGCAACTATCAAATATACTGTTAACTCATTCTTAGCCACTAAGGTTGCGTTCTTTAACAGTATATTTGATCTATGCCAACAAAATGGATCTGATTATGATATAATCAGACAAATCATTACACATGATCCTAGGATTGGCAATAGTCATACCCTAGTTCCTGGAGTAGATGGCGAACGTGGTTTTGGTGGGCATTGCTTTCCAAAAGATACGCAAGCCTTTATAAAATATGCCAACGGCCTAAATACACCATTAGATATTTTGGAAACTGCTGTTGAATATAACAAAAAGGTAAGAAAAGTTCTTGACCTTTAAGAAAAATCTAAGTATAATCATTAAACACGGAGAATCATATGAAAGACATTTTACAAGACTTGGTAGCACATACACACGCACTGGGGTGCATTCCTTTAGTTAAGATCAGTTCTACTGACGAAGAAACATCGATTGAAGCAATGGCTGAAGATCGTTCAGTAATCGTTAACGCAAAAACACTTGCGCCAGTTGATCAATTTGTTGGTATTTTTGGCATGCCTAATCTAAATAAATTAGACATTCACTTGAAGTGCCCAGAATACAAAGAAGGCGCAAACATTAGTGTTGTCAAGGCACAACGCAATGGCGAAGAAATCCCAACAGGATTGCATTTTAAAAATGCCGCTGGTGATTTCCAAAACGATTACCGTTTTATGAACACTGACATTATTAATGAAAAATTAAAATCAGTTAAGTTCAAAGGTGCAAAGTGGGAAATTGAATTCGAACCACAAGTTACTAGTATTCAAAAGTTAAAGTTTCAAGCACAAGCACACAGTGAAGAAACTGTATTCCAAGTTAAGACAGACAACAACGATTTAGTTTTTAGCTTCGGTGATGCAAGCACACACGCCGGTAGTTTTGTTTTTGAAGCAGGTATTACAGGCAAACTAAAGCAAGAATGGGCATGGCCAGTTAATCAGGTTATGAGTATCCTAGCACTAGCAGGCGACAAGACTGTACGTATCAGTGATGCAGGTGCCATGCAAATTACAGTTAATTCCGGGCTGGCAGAATACAACTATATTCTTCCAGCGCAGAGCAAATAATTATGAACTTTATACTAGATTATATTAAATCGCATCTTCCTCAAATGGAAATGATAGGGGTAATCATGCGTATCATTAGTTTTAGTTTAGTATCGTGGTTAGGGCCAGCAAGTCCGTTTATGTTTGTATGGATCTTTAATACTATTGATGCTATATTATTAACATACTGTGCTAAGATTAGAAAAGATCCAGCTTATACATTACTAAATAGTTTTTGGATTTTAGTTGGTATAATTGGCATTGCTAGAGCCGGTGGTTGGATATAAATGAATAAAAACTTAACAGCAACACAAAACGACTACGCATACTTCTTGCCAGCAACATCGGGGTTCTATAGTACGTTTATCGGAAAACAACGATATGGCAATTATGTAGACCCTGCACGGTTGCCTGCTAGTTTTACCAACGGCGTAGAAGGATTGAATTATCTAGAACCTGATAAAGGTATGTTTTACTTCGATCATTGTTTATATTCAGCAGGACATGCTAACTTAGATCTAACTAAGCCAGATGAAACTGAAGACATGTTCCGTAAAAGAGATCGTAGCACTAGTTGGGTGTTAGGTGACTCAGGAGGTTTCCAGATTGGTAAAGGTGTGTGGGCAGGTGAATGGAAAGATCCGGATGGTCCGGAAGTGCTGGCTAAACTACAAGAATGTATTGCCAAAGGTATTGAATTGATACCTGTATTCGATGCTAGTGGCACACAGAAAGTAGATAAGAACGGAAATCCAAAGTTTACTAAATTTGACCATGTTAAAGATTACACCGCTAAATTAGAAGCCGCACAGAAAAAACGTGAGCAAGTATTGACTTGGATGGATGCCTTAATGGACTACGGCATGGTGCTTGATATTCCAGCGTGGGTGGAACGTAGCGAAGTTGGCAAGGCAGCAACTGGCATTGAAAGTTATGATCAAGCAGTTAATGCAACAAAATATAACAACGAATATTTTATCAAGCATCGAAATGGTAATTGTAAATTCTTAAACGTCTTGCAAGGTGAGACACATACTCAAGCCGATGATTGGTATAGCAAAATGAAAGATTTTTGCGATACTAAGATCTACGGCGACAAAGCATTCAATGGCTGGGCCATGGGTGGACAAAATATGTGTGACGTAGAATTAGTTCTAAAAAGATTAGTGGCATTGCGATTTGACGGACTCCTTGAAAAGGGTCAACATGATTGGATGCACTTCCTGGGCACCTCTAAGTTAGAGTGGGCAACTTTATTAACTGATATCCAACGATCTGTAAGGAAATACCATAATGAAAACTTTACCATCTCTTTTGATTGCGCCAGTCCGTTCCTTGCCACAGCAAACGGACAAATTTACATCAACACCGAAACAGAGCATAACGAAAAATGGGTCTACCGTATGCAGGCTAGTGCAGACGACAAAAAGTACGCACAAGACACAAGGCTATTCAAAGACGCAGTAATACAAGACAAGATATTTGACAAGTTTGAATCTAGTCCTATTATTGATCAAGTACAAATGAAAGATATCTGTATCTATGCTCCCGGCGACCTAAATAAGAATAGTAAAGAAGGCAAGACTAGTTGGGATAGTTTTAGCTACGCTATTATGATGGGGCATAATGTATGGATGCATATTAACGCTGTACAAGAAGCCAATCGTCAATATGATAAGGGTGTTTCTCCCGCTATGTTGATTCAAAGACTCACTGGCAAGCTATTTAAAGACGTAGTAGATGAAATATTTGCTATTGATGATAGGACATTAGCTCTTGAAGCTATTAACAAGTATCATAAATTCTTTGAAGCTATTATCGGTACACGCGGTGCAACAGGTAAAAAGCTCACTAATGCACACACCTATGCGGATGAGTTTGATATTCCCCGAGTTGATTACAGTGACTTGAAACCTGTAAAAAATGAAGAACCTATTGTTACAACATTTGAAAGTTTATTTGAATGACACTACCTGATGAAAGATATCGAGCAGTCGTACAGACTCAAAGATTTTTGCTAAGAATCTTAACTACTCCTCGAGTGCCTAAAGCCGTTAAAGATGAAGCTCGATCATTGTTACGGCATTATCCTAGCGAGTACGATATGAGTAAGACTGCACAAACAAGTCCAGATATTTTTGCTGAACGAATGGAAGAGGTAACTCGAATGTTTAAAAAATACGAAGAAGGTAAAAATAATGAAACGTGATTACAAGGACGGTGTTCAAGAAGGAATTACATTCTTTATTGGACAAGAGATTGAACGCACCCCGGCGTTTGGTATGAAGACACTATTTGTAGTAGGTGTTCATAATTCACAAGTTATAACTAACATGGCTAAACAAAATGAGTGTACTCATTTATACTTTGGTGCCAATCAGAGCTTTCCAAACCCAGATGTTAATGATGCAGATGCCTGGCGTCCTTGGGAAGAAATGATTGAAGAGTGTTTAACTGAAGATTTTTGGTGTACACTTGACTTAGACATAAAAGCGGCAGAGGCTCTTTTGGAAAGCAGTTTAACCGAAAGCCGTAGATTTATTCCGCAGATTAGTGTAAAATTACCATATATGCAACAATTAGGCTATAACGCTACTATTAAGATTGATGACAAAGGCTTTGAAGCAACTAACCCAGGTGTGTGGTGTATTCCGCTATCTGAATTAACACAACGCAAGTATTTTACCAATTGGGACGAATACAGCAACGATGAAATTTTACTATGATTATTAAACAAGACATTCGACCACTTAAAATGATATGGGTTACTTTTCGCAAAGAAGGAATCCATTGTTACCCGGCCGCGGCCACAGACCCTAACCTAGCAACAGGAGATCAATATGATGTATCGTTTCTTGCTAATCCTCATCGTCATATCTTCCATTTTAGGGTATGGCTATCTGTCACCCACAATGATAGAGACGTGGAGTTCATTCAGTTCAAGCGGTGGCTTGAACAATTGTATTCTAGGACACAAGGTGTTTTGTCGCTAGATCACAAAAGTTGCGAAATGATGTCAGACGAACTGTATGACACTATTTCACAAAAGTATCCAAACCGTGAGGTTTGGATTGAGGTCTCCGAAGACGGAGAAAATGGTTCATTCATAAAATACTAATAAGAGGCTGCAATGGCTAAGAATTATAAAGACTACGCTTATTTCGAAAACCGTCCCGATGTTGTTAAGATCTTTGACGATCTAGATGCATTTAAGGATTTTTGTAGAATTGAGTTAGCACCGTTCGACGAAAGTCATCTCTATAACAGAGATAGTTGGGTTTGGCGGAACTTTGAAAAGAGTCTTCGTCCTAAGAAAGCATGGGACAATACTCGCAAACCACGAGGCGAATTTAATCGTAGTGGAAATTTTAATAAGTCACGTTTTAATTAATGACAATTTTTCTAATCGATTTAGAAGCAGTTGAAACTAGGTACACAGGTCAGTGGAAGACTCATGTACCTAACCTCTTACGAAAGGCAGGACACCATGTCAACATTATATCAGGTCCTACGGACATTCCTAGTGCTACCACTCCTGGAGCATTTCTCAACTTTGGCGGAACTAATATATACAAAGCTAGTCAAGTGGAGCAGATGGGTCGGCTATTTTGCAACGGATCCGTTAATCCCGGCGATCATTTTGTGTTTACTGATGCTTGGCATCCAGGTATCATTAATCTAAAGTATATGAGTGAGTTGCTGAACATTCCAGTAACTACACACGGATTATGGCATGCTGGTAGTTATGATCCACAAGACTTCCTAGGACGTCTTGTAGGTAACAAGCCTTGGGTTAGGAATGCTGAGAAGAGTTTCTTTCATGCATTTGATCATAACTACTTTGCTACTGATTTTCATATCAAAATGTTCTATACAAATTTGCTAAATGATTATCCTACAGAAAATCCTTGGTATAGTGAACATTTAGAAGAAATTCTAAATGGTGAAGAACCAAAGATTGTACGCATTGGCTGGCCCATGGAGTATATGCACGACACATTGCTACCATATAAAAATATGCCTAAACGTGATCTTATTCTTTTCCCGCATCGCATTGCACCGGAGAAGCAAGTTGACATATTCCGTGACTTAGCTACACATTTGCCACAATACGAGTTTATAGTGTGTCAGGATCAACAACTAACAAAGAATGAATATCATAATTTGCTAGGCGAAGCTAAAATAGTGTTCAGTGCTAACCTACAAGAAACACTGGGCATCAGTTGTTACGAAGGTGCAGTAGTAGACGCTATTCCTATGGTGCCTGATAGACTTAGCTATAGTGAAATGTATTCTGATACTTTTAAGTACCCTTCAAAGTGGACTGAAAGTTTTGACTTATACACGGTATATAGACCGGACCTATGTAGAGAGATAATTCAACATATAGATAATTACTCTACTCGGATACCGAGCATACATAAACAAGCGAGAGATTTACATGAACGATTCTTCAGCGCAACAGGATTACTCAATAACATCAAGTGATACTATCACTATAGATTTATCTAGTTTAACTAGTTCTAATATTGATACTATCACATTAGGCAATACTAGCAGTAGTTACTATTATACCGGTGCAGGCATTGGTGGTAACGGTACTATTACCATTTCAGGCGCAGGAACTGGCGGATTTGCAGGTATCACTGCACAAGATATTAGTACATTTAATTGGAATTTGAACGAAGAATTCGTTCACTGTCTTCCAGACCTTAACAGAGTTAAGAAAATGTGTGAAGAGTATCCAGGTTTAAAAATAGCCTACGAAAAATTTGTCACAACTTACAAACTAGTAAAAGACCATTATGACACTCCAGAAGATCAAAGACCTAAGCCTTAATTGGTTAGAGCGGCTGGACCGTAAACGTATTATTATGGATCGGCAATGTGACGAGCCGTTGTTGACTCGTTACTATTTGTTCTTAAAAGAACGTAAACATTTTCCATTCAATGTGTTTCTACACAAGTTTCACAAAGGCGATCCAGGTGATGTACATGATCATCCGTGGCCGTATTTTACACTAATACTAAAAGGAGGTTACCATGAATACACTCCTAATTTTGAAAATGGCAAAATGGTTGGAGAAACAAAGCATTGGCGCGGTCCTGGTCACTGGCGTATTTGTAGTTCTAACAGCTACCATCGTATCGAGTTGGTTCCCGGAATAACTGCTTGGACTTTGTTTATGCCAGGACCACAAAAGCGAGAATGGGGATTTCTCGTAAAGAACAAATGGATACCCAATGACAAATACCTCGAAACAAACAAGCAACATTAAAAACGGATTGATTGGTAGCACTGTAAACATTGCCCCCGGCTATGGTGCAATACCGCCGTTAACTACTTCTCAAATGTTTACAACTGGTGCAGGCACCGCAGGCGGCCCTAACAGTTTTGGGGGCAGTAGTGCAGGCGGCACTATTACACTAAATGGCGGTAGCCACATTTATGCAACTAACACTACAAGTCTAGGTGGCGGCAGTAGTGGTCAGTTTTTAACAAGCGGCTCTAACGGAACAAGTTGGACTAATAGTACTACAATAGCAGACAATATACTGGTTGCTAAAAACAATCCACCAGAATTAGAAGTCAAAGGTCGAATGGTTATCAACGGAAAAGACTTGGAAGAACGGTTAGACACAATTGAAAAAGTCTTGCAAATTCCTGAAAGAGATGTTATACTTGAAAAGAAACATCCAAAGCTAAAGAAATTATACGACGAGTATATTAATGCATTGGGCAAATATAGAACATTTGAAGCAATTAAAGGAGATGAATGATGAAAGAATTACACGAGTCAGTAGCACATACTGCTAAAGAAATAACTATTAAAGAAAATCCTGGATTTAGGATTCGATTAGAAAAACACGAAGTGATTAGTCCTAAAGGCCTGTTTAGCCTAGATATTATTCAAGAAAGTTTGAAAGACGGTAAAGTTTCCGACAGTCAAACATATAATTTCTTTATGACTAAAGAAGAATTGCAATCATTAGCTAATGGTTTAACTGCATGAAAAAAGTTTACTATACTTGGCAACAAGTAGAAGGTGCTTGTTTAGACATTGCTCGTCAGATTAACAATAGCGATTGGCGTCCTGATTATATTGTGGGTATTACTCGCGGTGGGCTAGTTCCTGCTGTGCTCCTAAGTCAATATTTAGAAGCACCTATGAAGTCATTAGATGTAAGCCTACGAGATGGCGGAGATTGTGTAAGTAACTGCGGTATGGCTGAAGATGCGTTTGGATATAATGCCGCTGAAATTGGCGATCCGTTGTGTAAAAACATTCTTGTTGTTGACGACATTAATGATCAAGGTACTACTATTGCTTGGATCAAACAAGATTGGCAATCTAGTTGTTTGCCTAACGATGCTCGCTGGGAGCATGTGTGGGGACAAAATGTACGCTTTGCTACGCTAACTAACAATCTGGCTAGCAAAGAATCAGTTGACTATTCCGTATGGGAAGTTAACAAAGCTGAGGAAGATTGTTGGTTGGTTTATCCTTGGGAGGATTTTTGGTTATGATTATTAAATCAATTTTTAAATTAATTTTAGGCATTACGCTAATTGTTCTTATTATTGCGTTTGGACCACTGGCAGGTATTTGGAGTTTAAATACACTGTTTCCAGTTTTAGCAATCCCTTATACATGGGAAACGTGGTTAGCATTTGCTGTATTGTTCGGTAGTGTTACTGGATTAGGGTACGGATCTAAGAAATGAGTGAAGATCGATTAACAATTAAAGAGATGGAGGAGAAAGTTGAACGAGTTAAAAAAGACTTGTTAACTTTACAATCCGACGGTGGCTCCAATCGTAAATTTGAAGTGCTAGGTGAATATTTAGAATATTTACAAGACGAGCTTGCCTTTATAAAAAGAGAAGCACGTGGACAATAATACTGTTACAGTAACATGGGATAATCAAAATGGATTTTGGTGGAATGAAACCTGTGCTATGGTGGTAGAAGTATTTGGATTGCCTGGTGGCAGATATAGATCAAACCCGCAACACGATTATATGAGTTTTACATTTAAAAATACAAAGGATGCAGAAATATGCCGCATACTCCTAAGCGAGAGACTATAAAAATAGCAGTAGGTATCATTGTGTTTTTAATAGTTATACCGATAATGTTTTTAACACTTCCAAAAAAAGGTGATGTTATTAGAATTGATTGCACCTGGAGTGAAATTAGTCCAGATTTTTCCAACGAAATGCGTGAAGCATGTAGGCAAGCTCGGGCAAATAATATTCAAAAAGATTTGCAAAAATCTAAATAATCCTGTATACTAGTACAAAGACATCCACGTCATTAACTCGGAGAATAAATTGACAGAATCAAGAACATATAATGGAACAGCACTAGACGCTATGTATGGTGACAGCGGCTATCAGGAAGGCACAGCACATAACTATTTGGGTTTTGTAATGAAACGTAATAAGAAACGTTTTTGGGCTGGAGATAACATCAGTGAATACATTGATGACAAAATGAAAGAACAGCTAATCAACGAAACAACAGAAGCATTTGAAAAAGTGTTAGACTGCTTGTTAATTGATCGTGAGACTGATCCCAATAGCAAAGGCACAGCAAGACGTCTTGCTAAAATGTATTTTAACGAAGTAATGGCAGGTAGATATGAAACAGCACCAGATGCAACAGCTTTTCCAAATGACTCTGCAGATCGCTACGAAGGCATGCTCGTGGTTCGCAGTGAGCTACGGTCCATGTGCTCTCATCATCACCAGCCTGTGGCTGGGGTTGCCTACATCGGTATCATTGCCGCTAATAAACTCATTGGTCTTTCTAAATATACTCGTATCG
>Ga0209353_10000391_pt1 | contig 26955 bp, 29 predicted proteins | sample LauGreSpBDMM15SD_2_FD_187561 | JGI IMG/M metagenome (GOLD analysis project Ga0209353, IMG submission 187561) | Freshwater lake microbial communities from Lake Michigan, USA - Sp13.BD.MM15.SD (SPAdes) (version 2) | ecosystem: Environmental > Aquatic > Freshwater > Lake | place: Lake Michigan... | reverse complement strand
TATCTTGTAATTGTTTCCGTTGACACCTTTGTCTTAAGATGTCATCTTTTACAGCAGATCAAAAAAAACCACTTCTATGAGTGGTTTTTTTATTTAAGTTATATATAAATTCAATTTATGTTAGCAAGTAAAATCTCCGGATTCCGAATGTTTTCTAACACACCCCTATTCCAGCCCTGACAAAAAGCCCCCACCTAGCCCCTCTAAAACGCCCACAAATACTGTAAAATATCACCTTCTGGGGGATTAGCTCAGCTGGTAGAGCAGCGGACTCTTAATCCGTTTGTCGCGAGTTCGACCCTCGCATCCCCCACCACTAATATTAGTTTTTTTCTCATAATCTCTATTAAAATTTAATCTTCTAAACCAAGGAACAACAATGGCTACTGCCGTAATTATTAAACATCCAAATTCAGGCATGATCAAAATTGGTTACTATGGTTTTAGTTGGACCTATCTTTTTTTTGGTTGGTTTGTGCCGCTTTTTAGAGGTGAATTAGGTGTTGCGGCACTTCATATGCTTTTTTCAATTATCACGCTGGGACTATGGCAGATTATTGTGGCTTTTTTATACAACAGACAATATATGACACGTATGTTTATGACTGGATGGGTCTTAGCAGACTCTGAAGGTAATAATGAAATGGCCGCTCAAAGGCTTGGTGTTGTATTACCTAAACGCGGACGTAAATAAAACTCTATTTCTTTTTGTTGCAGACACGCTTTAAATATAAATCATTAAGCGTTTTAGGTTTAATGACTTGCCAATCTAGCGCCTCCCCTTTATTAAATAAAGCATGGCCCTGGCCCATCGGTTCTGGGTACAAAGCATAAGCTAGAATTCTCATTTTTCGAGTTTTACAATCAAACTCCGATCTATTTTTAATAGATCGATATTGAATATTTTTTATAGTTTGGAGTTCAGCATAATTTTGCAAATACCAGACTCTCGCTTTGTGACCACTTTTACTCATAAGCGCATAATCCATGTAATGATCAGCATCATCTTGGTGAATTAAAGACCAATCAGCAAAAGACTTAATAGGAAAAAGAAATGAGAAAAGAAGTATAAATTTCATGGGTCAAATGATCTCATTTAATAACCCTTTTCTCAACCTGAAACTTTCAAGAAATGATGGCTTGTTTATTAACTAAAGGCTGATCATAATAAAACATCGTTTAATTTAAGATTATAAATATGAAGAAAGTGCGTTGGGGTATTCTAGGAGCTGCGCGAGTCAATGAGCGCCTTCTTCCAGCTATTGCTAATAGTCCTTTTGGTGAGCTCGTTGCTATTGGAAGTAGGAGGCAGAATGCAGCGGCAGAATGCTTGGAAAAATACCAGCCCGCACTTGTAGGTAAAGTTCAAACCTTCAATTCATTAGATGAAGTAATTAATCATCCTGATATAGACGCTATTTATATTCCACTTTCGAACGAAGAACATACCGAGCCCGCTCTTAAAGCAATCAATAATAAAAAACATGTGCTCATAGAAAAGCCGATCACACTTCATTCAAAAGAAGTTGAATTAATTCAGGAGGCAGCTGATAAAAATCATACCAAAGTGATGGAAGGTTTTATGTATGTCTTTCATCCACAGTTTGATCGTATAAAAGAAATCATTAGTTCAGGATTGTTAGGTGATGTTCAGTATGTGCATTCAATGTTTTCTTTTCCAATCCAGCCTGCACGTTTTTATCGTATCGATCGATCAATTGAAAATGGTGGTGGCGCTCTCTGGGACATTGGACCCTATGCTATTCATACGATTCGACAATGCTTTGATCAGAACCCCTTATCAGTTGTTGCAACAAGCCATCTTAACGATCATGGGGCAGATTTAACTACTTCGGGCATGATTGATTTTGGTCTGAATCGACGTGCGCAATTTGATATTAGCTTTGAATGTGTGAGACGCTCTCAATTTGAAGTCTTTGGGTCTAAAGGGAAGTTGATGTGTCATACCGTATGGCAACATGAAAATGATGAGGCACAATTAACCATGACAACAGATGCAGATGGCTCAAAGAATGAGCGTATTGAAAAAGCTAATCACTTTACACTTGAAATAGATCATTTTAATCAATGCATCATTAATAACACTGCGCCCAAACTTTCTCTAGGTGATGCGCTTTGGAATACAAAAACATTAGAAGCAATTCAAGCCTCCATTAAAACAAAAGCCTGGGTTAATTTTTAAAATGATTAAAAACAAAAAAGCCCGCATTAAGCGGGCTTTTTTATTAAATCTGAATAATTATTTATTCATTACATACATTGTAACTTCGAAACCGAAACGCATTTCAGTAGCAGCTGGAGTTGTCCACATGATGTTGATCCTTTTATTAAGTTAATGAGAAAGTACTTAAACGTAATACTACTCGGACTTAAAAAGTAAACACCTTGAGGATCATGAATGAGATCTAATGAAAATCATGAGAGAAATGACACTAAACCGGGATAATTACAAAAAAACTATATAAATCAATAGGTTATAAAATTAAACCTTAGCTGGTTTAGGTTGTGGTTTTTTACCTTTAGATTCTTTTCTTTTATCTTTACTGCCCATATATCGCCTCTTTAATTGGTTGATTAAATGATTATTGTATACGAAAGCTTAGGCCTTCAGCCGCTTCTTAATCTCTTTTTCATACTCGGGGAAATAGTGAGAAATGACCTTTAAATCAAACTGAGAAAGTATGGAGTTATTCGATTCTCGCTCTAACAAAAATTCAAAGGACACTTGAATTAAATATTCGCAAGAAAACTTGCCATCAGTTAATAGTTTGTAGAAATCATTTGAGACATGAACCTTATGATGAGTAATTGACTTCGATTCAACCATTACTTCAAAATCGGATCCCTTAATTAATTTAACGGTAATCATTTACGTTTTGTTATCGCAACTTTGCCCCATCTTCTTACAAGGAGATAAAGAATGATAAAAGAAAAAACTACAAAGGCAATTCTGATCGGAAGATAGGTCAGATCAGAAAATATATATTGGAAAAAAATATAGGGAGTTAAAAGGATTGCTGAAATAACGCGGGCCCAATATAAATTTTTTAAGTGCTTACTTTTTTTATTTTTTTGATAAATTTTCCAAGAAAGGAATGCGAGAGAAAAAGCAGCTATTAAAAACAAAATACCGCCATACATAATCATCATGAATGTATACATCATTTATCCCTATTAAATAATTTTATCCAAAAAACCAATAACAAACAGCAATAGATGCTAAGACGCCCACAAGGTCTGCAAACAATGCGCAAGTAACTGCATGTCGTGCACGCTGAATACCAACTGCACCAAAATAAACTGCTAAAACATAAAAAGTAGTTTCAGTACTGCCTTGTACAGTTGCTGCTAAAAGTGACGGAAAGCTATCCACACCATGTGTTGTCATAGTATCAATGAGCATAGCTCTTGCGGCACTTCCAGAAAATGGTTTCACAAGTGCTGTAGGTAATGCATCTACAAAACGCGTATCCCAGTTAAAACTAGTCGCTAGATAACGAATCATATCTAATACAACATCAAGCGCACCTGATGCTCGGAGAACACCGACTGCACATAACATCGCAACTAGGTAAGGCAGTAAATTTTTAGAGACATCAAAACCTTCTTTAGCACCCTCAATGAATGACTCGTAGACTGGCACACGTTTTAAAATACCTATTAGTAGAAAAGTAATAATCAATCCGAAAAGGACAGCATTGCCTAAGAGAGATGAGAATGCACCTAATGCCGCTACTGATAAGTGGCTTAAAAATAAGATAAACGTACTTAATAAAGTCGCAATTGCTAACATCCATGTTATGACTACCGGGTCATTTAATTTAATTCGCTGAGCGAAAGCAACTGAGAAGAAGCCGGCCATGGTAGAAGCACTTGTCGCTAAAAGAATAGGTAAAAATACGAGTGTGGGATCTACCGCACCTTGCTGTGCACGATACATAAAAATTGATACGGGAAGTAAGGTAAGTGATGAAGCATTCATAACTAAAAAAAGAATCTGTGCATTACTTGCAATTTTTGGTGTCGGATTAAGTGATTGCAATGATCGCATCGCTTTTAACCCAATAGGTGTCGCAGCATTATCAAGACCTAATCCATTTGCAATAAAATTCATGGTGATAAGACCTGTAGCTGGGTGATTTTTAGGAACCTCGGGCATGAGTCGCCTAAAAAGTGGTGAAAGCCAAGATGCTATCTTTTCAACTAAACCTGCGTGTTCAGCAATCTTTAAAAAACCTAGCCAAAGAGTTAGTGTTCCAAAAAGTAATACCATCACTTCAACGGATAACTTTGCCATGGAGAAAAGGCTATCCAACATGTGAGCAAAAACTTCAGCGTTACCTTGACCCACCCATCTCCATATTGCACTTAATAAAGCAATAAAGAAAAAGCTCACCCACAACGTATTTAATATCGAACCATTTCGATGGTGTGTGCTTTTGTTTTTAGAGGATTGATTGGATTTTATAATGGGCCACCTGATAAAATTTAATAGGCTTAAAAATGATGTATGAAAATTATAAGGCTAAGAAATCTATTTTTGAAAACTAATTCATCGCTTTAATTGGTCGGAGCGGTGAGATTCGAACTCACGACCCCTTGCACCCCATGCAAGTACGCTACCAGGCTGCGCTACGCCCCGAAAATTAAAACAATGATGAATTACTTTTTAAGCAGATCTATGATACTGAGCAATTCGTCTTTAATCGACTTTAAATTAAGGCCGGCAAGAGAATTGGATTGATTGAGATTCTCTAAAGGCAACTCCACTTGACCCTGTTTAGTCACTTGAAGCTCTTTAGGTGGCTCAGCTTGCTTTACTTCTTTAACAAAATTTTTATCACTCAGTCGCTGTTTAGCGCCTTGAATAGTAAAACCTTCGTCATGCAGAAGCTCTCTAATTTTACGAATGAGAAGAACTTCAGGTAATTGATAATAACGTCGATTGCCACGTCGCTTGACATCTTTGAGCTGATCAAACTCCTGCTCCCAATATCGCAACACATGCGCTTTGACGAGACAAAGCTCACTTACCTCTCCAATTGCAAAATATCTCTTTGAAGGTATTTCAGGTAAGACGGGGGATTTAAGCTTTCTTTCCAGAGTAGTTCTCTTCTACATTGCTTTTTAGTTTTTGGCTTGCGTGAAAAGTAACCACACGTCTTGCTTTGATTGGAATCTCTTCACCCGTTTTAGGATTGCGGCCTGGTCTTTCTGATTTTTTTCTTAGTTCAAAATTGCCAAAACCAGATAGTTTGATACTGTCGCCATTTTCCAGTGCGTTGCGAATTTCTTCAAAAAAAGCTTCAACCATATCTTTGGCTTCACGCTTATTTAAACCTACGCGGTCAAATAGAATTTCAGATAAATCTGCTTTAGTTAATGTCATAACGGCCTACTTTTAATTCGGTATTAAATATGGGATTAGTTGCGGAGCATTGCGCCAAATTGTTTTTCAAGTAATTCAACGATTTTTGATACGGAAGAATCAGCTTCACTATCAACTAATGTCTTTGAAGTATCCTGCATAAGTATCAGAAATGCAACACTTTTTTTGTTTTCAGCGATGCCTTTTCCTTGGTAAAGATCAAACAAAGCTATTCTATTTAAGAATGGGATTTTAGCCTTATACACTGCATCTAAAATTGAATTTACTTCAACTGATTCATCTACCACGACGGCAATATCTCGTCTTACAGGCAAGAATTTTGAGATATCTTCGTATTTAAACGCTTTATCTTCTAAAAGCTTCTCTATTTTTAATTCAAAGATAAAGGGGGCCTTGGGAAGAGAAAAGTGTTGCTGCCATTTTGGATGTAATTTACCCGCCCAACCTATCGACTGACCCTCTAAAAAGACTTCTGCCGACTGTCCTGGATGAAGGGCTAAAGGTGTTTTGTCAGTTTTTTGGAATACGAGGTGTTTAGATGTTAATGCTTCAACATGGGCTTTGATATCATAAAAATCAATATCACGTATCTTGTCAGCCCATTGCTCAGGCATAAAACTACCGTAACTTAATCCTGATATCACTTCAGTCTCAATAAAATCCTTTTTTGCGCCTTGGAAAGTTTGTGCAATTTCAAAAATATTTAATCGCGATACTTGTCGGTTTAAATTGTAAGTTAAGACTTCCAGGTGACTGCCCCATAATGATGATCGCATCGTTGACATCTGACTTGCAATTGGATTTTGTAATTGAATGGGATTCGAATTGCCATGCAATGATTTCTCAATATCATTTTCAATGAAACTGTAAGTCACTACTTCATAAAAGCCGCGAGATGTGAGAGTCTCTTTAAGGTCTCGCTGACAAACTCCAGAAGTTGGTAACATCGTTTGATGACTGACAGGTTGATGAGAAGGTATTTTGTCGTAACCATACAAGCGAACAACTTCTTCAATAAGATCTTCTTCAATCGCAATATCAAAACGATAAGAAGGCGGTGTAACTTTAAATCCTTCGATTGTCTTGTTAACCTCAAAACCTAACTGATGAAAAATACGCTCAACATCTTGGCTCGGCACTTCAATACCTAGAATAGCATTTAATTTTTTCAGTCTTAAGTGAATTTCGTTTCGCGAAGGTAAAATATTTAAAACTTCGGTGATCTCACCTGCCTCACCACCACAATACTCAATCATAAGAGATGAAGCGCGCTCTAATGCAAGACGTGTGTTTGCAAAATCAACGCCTCGTTCAAAACGGTAAGATGAATCTGTCGATAAATTATAAGCTCTTGCTTTACCAGCGATCACGATAGGATCAAAGAAAGCACTCTCTAAGAAAATAGTTTGAGAAGTTTCAGTCACTGACGATGGCATACCACCCATCACACCGGCAAATGCAATCACACCTGAACTGTCTGCAATGACCAAATCTTTTTTAGATAATTTAATTTTTGTATCGTTAAGTAAATGAATAGGCTCTTCAGCCTTGGCAAATCTCACTACGATATCACCTTGCAATTTGTCATGATCGAATGCATGAAGTGGCTGTCCAATTTCAAGCAATACATAATTAGTGATATCAACAATAGGACTGATTGATTTAATATTGGAGCGTTCGAGTCTTGATACTATCCAATCAGGTAATGTTTTTGTATTGTCTACATTCTTAATGATGCGGCCACAGTATCGTGGGCATGCTGATTTTTCTTCAACAACAACATTTTTCTTTTCACTTTGCTTGATCGTATTCACTTCATAAGCGATAGGTGAAAGTGAAGATTTGGTAATAGCAGCGACTTCTCGAGCGACACCCCATAGACTTAAACAATCACTTCGGTTTGGCGTTAATTTTAATGTCGTAATCTGATCATTAAGATCAAGTGCTACTCTTAAATCAGTGCCATTCTTTAAATCATGACTCAATTCTAAAATACCTTCAGCTTCTTCAGTTAATCCTAACTCCTTCAATGAACAAAGCATGCCGAATGATTCAACGCCGCGCACTTTTGCTTCTTTAATATCTATTGAAGGTAATTTAGCACCCACTAATGCGCATGCCACTTTAATACCTTGTCTTGCATTTGATGCGCCACAAACAATTTGTAATGTCTTATCACCAATATTGACATCGCACACCTGAAGTCGATCTGCGTCAGGATGTTTTTTAATCGACACAATTTCACCTACGACAACGTGACTAAAAGTGGCTCCTAGGGGATGAGAGTCATCGACATCTAAGCCTGCCATGATCATGACATGATTAAGCGCATCACTATCTAGTGATGTATTCACATATGACCTTAACCAATTTTCAGAAAATTGCATATTGAGAAATCTTTAAATAAATTGCTGAAGAAAACGTAAGTCGTTATTAAAAAAGTGACGTAGATCTTGAACGCCGAAACGTAACATTGTTAACCGCTCTACGCCTAAACCAAAAGCAAATCCTTGATACTGATTTGAATCGATGCCTACATGTTTAAATACTTCTGGATGCACCATACCGCACCCGCCAATCTCAAGCCAACCGCCCTTCCAACTCATATCCATTTCAGCAGAAGGTTCTGTGAATGGAAAATATGAGGGTCTGAAGCGCACTTTTAAATCTTTATTCTCAAAAAAGTTTTGGAGAAAATTTTCAATGACGCCTTTAAGGTCTGCGAAGCTTACTTGCTGATCAACCCACAATCCTTCTACTTGATGAAACATCGGTGAATGTGTCGCATCTGAATCAACGCGATAAACGCGACCCGGCGAAATAATTTTTAATGGTGGTTTATTTTTTTCTAAATGACGAATTTGCACAGGGGATGTATGTGTTCTTAATACATAAGATTCATCAATATAAAATGTGTCATGCATCGCACGTGCTGGATGTGACTCTGGAATATTAAGCGCTGTGAAATTATAAAAGTCAGATTCAATTTGTGGTCCATGTGCCACTGAGAAACCAATGGAATGAAAGAGCGATTCAATACGGTGAAGTGTTTGTGTGACTGGATGTAAGCTACCTCGATCTTCTTTTCTTGAAGGTAAAGTTACATCCAATGATTCCTCTGCAAGCTGTTCTGCTTGTGAGGCATTCAAAATAGCTTCTCGTCTTTTTTCTAGCGCTTCTTCAACGCCTTGTTTAACGACATTGATCTCAGCACCAACTTTAGGTCTTTCTTCCGCAGATAATTTACCTAATGATTTTAGTGCTTCAGTTAAGACGCCACTTTTACCTAAGTATTTGGCTTTTGCTTGATCAAGATCCGTCACAGATTGGCACTGATCAAAATCTTCACGGGCTTCTTTTAAGGTATGTTCTAGATTATTCATTAACTATTATTTTAATAAAAAAAAGGAGGCTAGAAGCCTCCTTTTAAAAATTAATAATTTTTATGCTGCTCCTGAACCAGATTTAGCAATTTCGACAAACTTAGCAAAAGCTGCTTTATCGAATACCGCCATATCTGCTAAAACCTTACGATCCACTTCAACAGAAGCTTTCTTAAGGCCATTCATGAAACGGCTATATGTAAGACCACATTCACGAGATGCTGCGTTAATACGCGCAATCCATAGTGTTCTAAATTGACGTTTTTTCTGACGACGGTCACGGTAAGCGTACTGACCTGCCTTCATCACTGCTTGTTTAGCTATGCGGTATACGTTTTTACGACGGCCGCGATAACCTTTAGCAAGTGCTAAAACTTTTTTATGTTTCGCTCTAGCGGTGACACCACGTTTTACTCTAGGCATATTATTCCCCTTATTGAGTTGGCATCATCGCGCGAACGCGTTTGATATCGGTTGCTGAAATGAGGACAGTGCCTCTAAGATTACGTTTTTGTTTCGTTGTTTTTTTGGTCAAGATATGACGTAAATGAGAACGTGTTCTCTTTACCATACCACTTCCTAAAAACTTGAAGCGCTTTTTCGCGCCACTTTTTGTTTTCATTTTTGGCATTTTGATCTCCTTAGTTAGAGTAGTAAGAGTGCTTAGGCATGCCGTTTAAGCCGTATCACTCAGAAACTTTTGCTTCAGTGGTTTTGGGTTTGACTTTTTTTTGCGGAGCCAAAACCATTACCATTTGTCGACCTTCCATTTTCGGAAATTGTTCGACGACTGCGTATTCCATTAAATCATGTTCAACACGTTTTAGAATTGCTAAACCGTATTCTTGATGCGTTATTTCTCGACCTCTAAAGCGCAAGGTGATCTTTGCCTTATCGCCATCTGAAAGGAACCCGATGAGGTTTCGTATTTTGATGTTGTAATCACCATCATCTGTTCCCGGTCTAAACTTCACTTCTTTAATCTTGACCTGCTTTTGTTTTAAGCGGGTTTCGTGTTGCTTCTTGCTTTCTGCATATTTAAACTTACCGTAGTCGAGCAATCGACATACCGGGGGTTGGGCTTGTGGAGCAATTTCCACTAGATCGATATCTATCTCTTCTGCTTTTGCAAATGCCTCAGCTAGTGTCACTATGCCAAGCGCTTCGCCGTTTACGCCAATTAATCGAATTTCTTGAGCTGTAATGTCTCCATTAATTCTGACTTCTTTCTCTTGAGCGATAACAAATCCCCTGTAAATATAAAAGAAAAACCGCGCTACCTTATTGCTAGACTTTAGTTTGAACTTCCTGATTTAGTCGATCAATCAATGACTTAATCGACATAGATCCTAAGTCTTCGCCTTTTCGGGTTCGCACGGCAACTTGCCCAGCTTCCATTTCCTTTTCCCCTACAATTAAGAGATAAGGAATCTTTTGTAAGCTATGTTCGCGTATTTTATAGGTTATTTTCTCATTTCTCAAGTCAGAATCGCATCGGATGTGGTTTTTCTTGAGTTCATCCATGACTTTTGAGGCGTAGCTTGCGTGTGCGTCAGCAATATTAAGGATAACCGCTTGTGTCGGGGCAAGCCAAAGAGGCATAGCACCCGAGTAATTTTCAATCAGAATCCCAATAAAACGCTCCATAGAACCTACAATAGCCCGATGTAACATCACAGGATGTTTGCGGCTATTGTCTTCTGTGACATATTCAGCGCCTAGGCGCTCAGGTAAGTTAAAGTCGAGTTGGATCGTACCGCACTGCCACAGACGGCTTAAGCTGTCTTTTAGGGTAAATTCGATCTTAGGCCCATAAAAAGCTCCTTCCCCAGGCTGAAGGTCAAATTCCAGCTTATTTTCAAGTAAAGCAGCTTTAAGGGCAGATTCAGCCTTATCCCAAGTTTCGTCCGAGCCTACCCGTTTCTCAGGGCGAGTCGATAATTTCACCAAAACATCCTTAAATCCGAAGTCTTGGTAGGCTTTAAAAAGCATCACAATAAATTTAGCGACTTCATCTTTAATCTGCTCTTCCGTGCAAAAGATATGGGCATCATCTTGCGTAAATCCACGAACACGCATTAAGCCATGGAGTGATCCTGATGGCTCGTTTCGATGGCATGAACCAAATTCTGCAAGCCTTAAGGGAAGGTCACGATAGCTATGGAGGGTGTTATTAAAGATTTGAATGTGGCCAGGGCAATTCATAGGCTTCACTGCATAATCTCTATTTTCTGAAGAGGTTGTAAACATATTGTCGCGGTAGTTTTGCCAGTGTCCAGATTTTTCCCACAAAGTCTTATCCATAACTGTTGGCGTTCTCACTTCTTGATATCCATAATCCATGAACATCTTGCGCATGTAATGTTCAACTTCCTGCCAAATCGACCATCCCTTGGGATGCCAAAACACCATACCAGGTGCCTCATCTTGCATATGGAATAAATCAAGTTGTTTACCTAATTTACGATGATCTCTTTTTTCTGCTTCTTCCAACATGAAGAGATAGTTTTGTAAGTCTTCTTTATTAGTCCATGCAGTGCCATAAATTCTTTGTAGCATTTCATTTTTAGAATCCCCGCGCCAATATGCGCCAGCTACTTTCATTAATTTAAATACTTTTAATTTTCCAGTCGATGGCACATGTGGACCTCGACAAAGATCCGTAAATTCACCTTCGGTGTATAAGGAAACTTCCTGATCTGCTGGAATAGATTCAATAATTTCAGCTTTATAATTTTCTTTAATTGATTTGAAATATTTAACTGCATCATTTCGCAGCAATACTTTTCTTGTGATGGGTAAATCGCGATTAACAATTTCTGTCATCTTCTTTTCAATTTTTTCTAGATCTTCTGGCGTGAAAGGTCGTGTATATGAAAAGTCATAATAAAAACCATGTTCAATGACAGGACCAATCGTCACTTGTGCATCCGGGAATAACTCTTTAACGGCATATGCCATAAGATGAGCAGTTGAATGGCGGATAACTTCAAGCCCTTCAGGATTTTTATCAGTGATGATCGCAAGATCGCTATCCTCACTAATGACGAATGAAAGATCGACAAGTTGATCATTCACACGGCCTGCAAGCGCTGCACGGGCAAGTCCAGCACCAATATTTTGTGCAACTTCTGCAACGGTCACGTCACTTTCAAATTGTCGCTTAGACCCGTCTGGTAATCTTATTTCAGGCATAGTTGAATTGAATTATTAAGGATTGCACCATTTTATAAGCTTTTCAGCATTCTAGATAGCTTGAGCCATGATGCAAAAAATTGGTAGGCGCGATTGGAATCGAACCAACGACCCCCACCATGTCAAGGTGGTGCTCTAACCAGCTGAGCTACGCGCCTAAAGAATTTAGGAATTTGGATTCTATCCTATTGAAGAACCCTAATCAATGATCGCTTCGTAACCATACGTAAAATCAGGGTACTTTAATACAAATCCAGTTTGATTCAACAAAACAGATTGCAATTGCTTTCCACTTTCCAAAATCGGAAGCTCAATCGTATCGGTTGTTAATTGAAGACGATTTCTGATCCACGTTAATACATCATATTGTTTAGTAGGCACGCCATCTGTGACAAGATAAAGTGGCTCAATAGATTCATTCATCATAATTCTCTTCATAAGAAATACAATAAAACGAGCAGCATCTTCTTCATGAATTCGATTAGACCAATTATTGGTTGCAGGCCAATTACCCGGATTACTTTGAGCTAATTGAATCATACGTTTTCGATTAGGGCCATAAATACCCGACAAACGTAATATGGTGGCTTTATCTTTTAGCTGACGTGCAACCGTTTCAGCTTCCATTAAAGCTTCACCTCCATAATCAGAAGGTTCTGCAATATCAAGCTCACTTAAAATCTTAGTCGTTTTTTGTCCATAAACTCTTGTGCTTGAAACAAAGAAAAGATGCTTGAAGTGATCCAGTTTCAAAATCGCTTCGTACGTTTTTTTTAAGCCGACTACATAATGATCTTGATAACTTTCAATAGACTGAGTATCTGCAGAAACAGCGTAGATAATAATTTCAGGGTTTATTAATTTAATGACATCAATAGCTTCGGTTTTTAAAATATCAACTTGATGCATTTCGATAGAAGCGGGGGATTTTCTTAAGCTTCGACTAAAGCCATATAATTTAAATACATCGGAGTCAGCATTTTTGACGATTGAGAAACCGAGTTGGCCACAGCCTACAATTAAAACTTTAAGAGATTTTATTTCCAAAGCGTTTTAAAAATGAATCCAGGAAAAGAGAAAACTAAAAATAAAAAGAAAGTCACTGCATAAAATTCCCAGGCTTGCGGTTGAATATGTCCTATCATTTTAAACTCTGCCAAAAGTAAAATACCGCCGGTGACAAAATACAGAATCACCACTTCAAACAAAGCCCAAGAAAAAGGTTTTTTATCGGATGGAAATTTCTTAACAAAAAGAAATTCACTAAACATCCAAGGCACATTAGCCATGATAATCGTGACGAGAATAAGTATTGATTGCATCATTTAATGAAGACTCAAGGCTACCGCTTGCGTTGTAGCCTCCATAAATCTATGTGGCACTAAACCCACAAGTAGAAGTGCTAATGCATTAGCCGATAAAATCCATTGCATATCCATCGAAACATCTAATTTGCTTTTTAATTTTGGCTCATCAAAATACATCAGCTTTACAATCCTCATGTAATAAAACATCCCTACCAAAGCCATCATAACTGCATAGACAACAAAATTGGCAAAGCCTGCATCAAACGCTGCTTGAAGCACCATAAATTTTGCATAGAATCCAACGGTAGGAGGAATACCTGCCATACTCAACATGGTAATGAGCATAAGGAATGCATACCAAGGATTTCTTTTATTCAAACCCTTAAAGTCCTCAAGTGTTTCACACTCGAAATTTTTACGAGACATCATCATGAGTATTGCAAAAGATACTAGCGTCATAAACATATAACTCACAACATAAAATAAACTTGATGCATAGCCATTAAGTGTGCCGCTCATCAAACCAAAAAGAATAAAGCCAATATGAGAAATCGTTGAGTATGCATACATACGCTTAATATTTGTTTGTGCGATAGCTGTGATATTTCCAATACCAATAGATAACACCGCCATAATCAGCATCATTTGTTTCCAATCGACCATCATCGACTGCAATCCATCACCTAGTATGCGAACTGTAATTGCAAAAGCTGCTAATTTAGGAACAGAACTAATCAGCATGGCGATGGATGAAGGTGCGCCTTCATATACATCAGGGACCCACATTTGAAAAGGTACTGCACCTAATTTGAAAGCAAGGCCGGCGACCACAAAAACAAGACCTAGTATAAGAATTGCATGGTCTGTCGGGTGATTTAATAAAGTCGTTGAAATCACGTTTAAATCTAAACTTGAGGTCGCACCATAAATCATAGACATCCCATAAAGAAGAAGGCCTGATGCAAGAGCGCCCAATACAAAATATTTAATGGCTGACTCGGTGGCTTTTTGGTTGTCTCGATCAAGCGCTGTCAGAGAGTATAAACATAAAGATAGAAGCTCTAATCCCATGTAAACCAGAAGCATGTTATGACTTGAGATCATGATCATCATGCCAAGCAATGCAAATAGAACAAGCGCAAAGTATTCGCCACGATATAAATCGCGGTCTTTTATATAGGACCGGCTATAGAAAAAAATGAGTGACGTACCAACATAACTCATCATTTTTAAAAAATCAGCAAAACTGTCACGCACAAACATATTTGAAAAAGCAAATTGCGTTTCATGACTAAAATTTTGGCTAGTAAAGTAAGCGCTACCTAATAAAGTCAATTGAGATAAGGCAAAAATAATCCAACGCTGAGATGGCTTAATAAATAAATCTGTCATAAGAACAACCATTGCCATTGAAAGCACAAGAATTTCTGGCAAGATTAAAAAAAGATCAGATTGAATAAGGGGATTCATTTATACATCCATGGGCAATGAGGTGACAGGTTTTATTAAGTGCATATGCTCTAGAAATTGAACTGTCGTGGCATTTGTCATATCAGTAATAATCTTTGGGTAAACGCCCACTGTAATAATAAGGACTGCCAAAATAGAAAGAATAGAAAATTCACGCCAAGAGATATCTTTTAATGCGCTAATTTTTTGATTGCGTGGTGGGCCATAAAATACACGCTTCACCATCCATAAAGAATAAGCTGCACCAAAGATGAGTGAGCTTGCAGCTATCAAAGCAATCCAAAAATTATTTTGCATCGCGCTCATGATCACCATAAATTCTCCTACAAAACCTGAAGTACCAGGAAGCCCGCAATTAGCCATAGCAAAAAATACTGCAAAAGCTGCGAAGGTAGGCATCGCATGCATGACACCCCCATAATCTCCAATCTCTCTTGTATGCAATCTGTCATATAAAACGCCAACAGATAAAAACATCGCTGCAGAAATAAAGCCGTGAGAAATCATTTGAACATATGCACCCTCAATACCGATTGAATTAAACATAAATAGACCTAGAGTGACAAAACCCATGTGTGATATGGATGAATAAGCGATCAGTTTTTTCATGTCTTTTTGCACAAGGGCGATCAATGCAATATATAAAATAGCAATCAGTGACAACGTCACCATAAAATCTTTTAAATAAATCGCGGCATCTGGTGCAATCGGCATTGCAAATCGCATAAAACTATAGGCACCCAATTTCAACATCACTGCTGCCAAAACGACCGATCCGCCAGTCGGTGCTTCAACGTGAGCATCAGGTAGCCATGTATGTAGGGGCCACATTGGAATCTTGACTGCAAAAGCCATGAAGAAAGCTAAGAAGATGAAGATCTGAGGATAGAGACCTAGGCCGGCATTATAAAAATTGACGACTTCGAACGAATGCGTTTGCAAGTAAAGATAAATGAACGCGACCAACATTAATAAAGAACCTAAAACAGTATATAAAAAGAATTTAATCGTGGCATAAATTCTATTAGGCCCACCCCAAATACCAATCACTAAGAACATAGGGATCAGCATTGCTTCCCAAAAAATATAATAGAGCATGGCATCAAGCGCACTAAATACGCCAATCATAAGACCTGACATAATCAAGAAAGCTGCCATATATTGCGCAACTCTATCTTTAATCGATCGCCATGAAGCCATGACGACAATAACTGTTGTGAAGCTTGTTAAAAGAATTAAAGGGACTGCAAAACCATCTACGCCTAAATGGTAATTAATATGAAAGGCAGGAATCCAATGGAAGAATTCTTGGAACTGAAACTGTCCAAAGGAAAAATCGAATGCTGTGTAAAGTGGAATGGTAATTAAAAAAGAAATCAGGCTGCTGATAAGTGAAAACCATTTGGCTTGTGTATCGCTCATTTTTCCACTTAATAAAAGTATAAGGCCGCCCAAAAAGATAGGTGTCCAAATTGAGAAACTTAATATGTGGGTTAAATTCATCTTATATTTTTATAAAAAAAGTTAAGAATAAAAATACACCTATGACCATTGCAAAAGCATAGTGATAAATATAGCCTGATTGAATCACACGTATTTTTTCTGCAAGCTTGCTAATTGATTTAGCTGTTCCATTAACAAGCCATCCATCAATAATTTTGACATCCCCTATTTGCCAGAATTTGTTGCCTAAGAAGCGACTGCCGAATGCAAAAAACTTTTCATTAAATGAATCAAAACCATATTTGTTTTCTAATACGCGGTAAATCGTCTGTGTGCGGTTAAAAATAGTTTTGGGTAAATTTAAATTCACTTCATAACAGTAATAAGCTAAGGCAACGCCACTCAGTGCAAATAAGAAAGGCAGACTTATGATGCTATGCAATGCCATGCCAAAAGGCCCATGATAAATTTCGTGAAAGTGATGGCTTAGTAATTCCATCGTTGGATGCGCTTCAATATCCAGGAAAATGCTTTTTGAAAAAAAACTACCAAATAAAATTGGTTCGATTGTCATAAAGCCAATCACAACGGAAGGAATAGCAAGGAGTACTAAAGGTAAAGTGACGCTTAGAGGACTTTCGTGTGGATTGTCTTTTGGCGTTAAGCCATGATGGTGATCGTCATGATGTGTAAGTTTTTGAAGACGCCATTTCTCTTTGCCATGGAACACAAGGAAATAAAGTCTAAATGAATAAAAAGCTGTTACGAATACGCCAACCAATACGGAAAAGTAAGCAAAGTGACTTCCTGAAATGTCGGACAATTTGACAGCTTCGATCAAACTATCTTTTGAATAGAATCCTGAAAATAGCGGTGTGCCTATTAATGCTAAAGAGCCAATTAAAAAAGTTATCCAAGTAATAGGCATATATTTTTTTAAGTTACCCATGTTTTGAATATTTTGATCGTGATGCATCCCTATAATGACTGAACCAGCCCCTAGAAAAAGTAAGGCTTTAAAGAATGCGTGTGTCATTAAATGAAACATAGCCACCGAATAAGCTGAAGCTCCTAATGCCACTGTCATATAACCTAATTGCGAAAGTGTTGAATAAGCAATGACACGCTTAATATCATTTTGAATGATGCCCAATAAGCCCATAAACAAAGCCGTGATAGCACCAATAATCATAACGAATGAAAGTGCTGAATCAGAAAGCTCAAATAAAGGCGACGTCCGTGCGACCATAAAAATGCCAGCGGTCACCATCGTTGCAGCATGAATCAGCGCTGATATAGGTGTCGGACCTTCCATCGAATCTGGAAGCCACACATGAAGTGGCACTTGTGCGGACTTGCCCATAGCGCCAATAAATAACAAAATACATATGACGGTGACTACATTAACAGGCTGGCCAAAAAACTCCATTGTATGCGCCGCCATAATGCCTGTACTTTTAAATACAGTGGCGTAATCGAGAGAGCCTGTCCAATAGAGGATCAAAGCAATGCCTAAAATAAAACCAAAATCACCGACACGATTTACTAAAAAGGCTTTTAAGTTTGCATAGATTGCGGTGGGCCTCTCAAACCAGAATCCAATAAGAAGATAAGAAACCAGACCTACAGCCTCCCATCCAAAAAAGAGCTGCATAAAGTTATTGCTCATGACTAACATCAACATTGAAAAGGTAAACAAGGAGATGTAACTAAAAAATCTTCGGTAGCCTGGATCTCCTTTCATATAGCCCATCGTATAAATATGAACCATCAGTGATACAAAAGTCACGACCACCATCATCATGGCTGTCAAATTATCAATTAAGAACCCGACTTCAAATTGATAGTGGCCTGTGAGAAGCCATTGATAGATAGTTTGATTTAAAACTAAACCGCTTAAAGTCTGGTTTAAAGTGATGCATGAGAGCACAAATGCAAAGAAGACAGACGTGATCGTCATGCTCGAAGCAAAAACCTCTGGCAATTTTCGACCCAAAATACCCACGCAAAAAGATGCTATGAGGGGCAGTAAAGGAACGGCTAGATATGCATAGATAGAATTCAAATGATTACCCGTTTAGACGATTTAAATCGTCTACGTTGATAGAACGTGTATTTCTGAAAATTAAAACGATGATTGCTAAACCTATGGCAGATTCTGCGGCCGCCACCGTTAAAATAAAAAAAACAAAAATTTGACCCGCAATATCATTTAGATAATGTGAGAAAGCAATAAAATTAATATTCACTGCGAGCAACATAAGCTCAATCGACATAAGTAAAATAATGATATTCTTTCGATTAAGAAAAATACCTACGATACTGATTGTAAATAAAATCGCGGCTAGGATAAGATAATGCGATAAACCAATCATGTTCTCTCCCTCCTTTTAGGCTTTATATACTTTTCTTCCGACTTCATTTGAACTATTCGCACACGATCTTCACGTTTTACAGCTACCTGATCAGCAGGATTTGTCTTCTTACTATCTTTACGATCGCGAAGCGTCAAAGCTATCGCTGAAATAATTGCAATAAGCAATACAACAGAAGCTAACTCAAACGGAAGTACATAGTCTGAATACAGGGTATTCCCTATCATTTCCGTATTCGATGTATTAGAAATTGGTTCTGTCACAGGCAAAAGATTAAATTGTTTAGTTTTAAATACCATAACCATTTCAATCATCATAAGGACGCCAATAAATCCTGCCATCGGAAGATAATCCCAAAAGCCTTCTCTTAATTTATCAAGATTAATATCAAGCATCATGACCACAAAAAGAAATAAGACCATCACAGCCCCAACATAAACAAGCACTAACGCAATCGCTAAAAATTCAGCATGCAAAAGAAGCCAAATGCCTGCGGCATTAAAAAATGCTAGAACCAAGGAAAGTGCTGCAGTAACAGGATTTCTAGAAGTAATTACACTGAGTCCTGAAGCTATAAGCACAAAAGACAAAACGTAAAATACAAGACTCTTAAATTCAATCATAATTTATCGAAATCTCTCATCTTGAGCACGGTCTTCTGCAATTTGTTTTTCATATTTGTCGCCCACTGCAAGTAACATCTCTTTTGTATAAAGCAAATCGCCTCGTGATTCACCGTGATAATCAAGAATTCTTGTCTCCACAATCGAGTCTACTGGGCAAGATTCTTCACAGAATCCACAAAAGATACATTTAGTAAGATCAATGTCGTAACGTGTCGTACGTCTCGTTTTATCTTCGCGCTCTTCTGATTCAATAGTGATTGCCATGGCAGGGCATACTGCTTCACATAATTTACATGCAATACATCGCTCTTCTCCGTTTGCATAACGACGAAGTGCATGGAGACCTCTAAAGCGATTTGATTGAGGTGTTCTTTCTTCCGGGTATTGCACAGTAATCTTTCTTGCAAAGAAATAGCGGCCGGTAAGGAGCATGCCTTTCAGAAGCTCAATGAGCATCAAACTTGATAAGAATTGTTTGGTTTTTTTAATCATTTAGTGAAATAAATACCCCCATGAGGTTTGCATCATGCCTCCAATAAATACAATCCAAGCAATAGTGATTGGAATAAAGATTTTCCAACCCAGTCGCATGATCTGATCATATCGATAACGAGGAAATGTCGCTCTAAACCATAAGAAGAAAAATAATAAAAATGCAACTTTAACTAAAAGCCATAAGAAGCTATCTGGAATAAATGGAATGGGTGATAACCATCCACCTAAGAACATCAATGCTGCAAGCATCGATACTAAAATCATATTTGCATATTCTGCCAAGAAAAAAACTGCAAAGCCCATGCCTGAATACTCTACGTGAAATCCAGCCACAATTTCTGACTCACCCTCAGCCACATCAAAAGGCGCTCGATTTGTTTCTGCTACAGCACTTATAAAGTAGATGATAAATAAAGGAAATAAAGGCCAAATATACCAATGCCAAAATCCGCCCTCTTGTCCCATGACAATTTTTCCTAGATTTAAACTATTAGCACACATTAAAACGCCTACTAAAGCGAATCCCATTGCAATTTCATAAGACACAATCTGAGCTGCGGAACGTAAACTTCCTAGAAAAGCATATTTAGAATTTGAAGCCCAACCAGCAATAATCACTCCATACACGGCGATTGATGTCATGGCTAAGATATATAAAAGACTTGCATCAATATCTGCGATCACCAAATTGAGATCAAAAGGGATCACAGCCCAGGCTGCAAAAGCGGGCGCAATGGCCAAAATCGGTGCCAAGAAAAATAAAACTTTATTTGATGCTGTAGGAAGAATAATTTCCTTGAATAAAAGCTTTAATGCATCCGCAATAGGCTGAAGCAATCCAAAATAACCGACACGATTAGGTCCGATACGAACTTGCATGTATCCAATAACTTTTCTTTCGAAAAAAGTAAGGTAAGCCACAGATATCATTAAAGGCAAAACGACAGCTACAATTTTTAAGAGTATCCATAATGTTTTGGCAATGTCAGGCCACCAAACTCCAAATGTGGATGTCATCAAACCATCCATCTTAAGATGCGCCCTTTGAAATTACTTTTTTAACTGTGATATCGCCATAAATATCAGACAGATTGGCTGTTTCACCAATGCCACTTGGTATGTAAATAGATCCTTCCGGGATACTTATATCTTCAATGACTAAAAGATTTACCCATTGGTTACCTTGCATAACTTTAATTTTGTCATTCTCTTTAAGTCTTAACGTCTTCATCTCTAGTGGATGTAGCTTTGCAAATGCTTTTGATTTTCTAATTGCTGCTTGAAGTGAAGGCGCTCGTCTTACAATTGGATCTATAAGGTATTGATGCATTTCACCAATACGCGAAAATTGCTTAGGCTTAATGTTACGTATTTTGTAATCACTTACGATATCAATTTCATTAGAAAGCTCTTTTGAGATAAATTGATTTTTAAATTTAATATGAGCTTTTTTGACATCTAAACTAGATTCGTAATCAAAACCTTTTAAATCAAGATGATTAGCTAGCACTCTTAGTACTTTCCAGGCAGGTCTGGATTGACCTAGCGGCTGGGTAACCGCTGCGTAGCTTTGAACTCGTCCTTCCATGTTAACGATCGTACCTGATGATTCTGTAAATGGTGAGATGGGTAGAAGCACATCCACATTTTTAAGGTATTCCGAATTGTATGAGGTCAATGCAACAGTAAAATCTGAAGAAACAATGGCATTTTCTATTAGCTGAGCACTTGATCCATCTAATTGAGGCTCAATATTTAATAAAACATAAGATTTTAATTTTTTTTCCAACATCGAACGTGCATTTAAGCCATCTTCTTCAGGGAGAACATGAGCGGCATGAAGTCCGACACTATTTGCATAACTGGGTAAAACAGCGAAAGTAGCCTGAGATAATTTTGAAATTTCAAAAGCAAGTTTATAGATGGTTGAGAAGTCTGGATGTTCCTCTGCTACCTGGCCTAAAAGCAAAGATGTATTATTTTTTTTACCTGCTAAAACATTTTTCATTAAATGCTCAGCTATTGCGTCGCTTGTTTTATCTGTTTTAACTTTTTCAATATCAGCTTTAATAAATTTAATATCTTTTTTTAATACGCCCTTTATTTCTGTCATCGATTTTAAAATTTTTGCAAGGGCTTGAGGAAGTTTGTGCGAGGCCTGAATCATTTTCTCAGAAACAGTCATAAGAGGATCTGCATCTATTGAGTTGACTATAAAAAGATTGGCGCCATGATTCACGGCCTTACGAATTCTTGATGCTAAAAGTGGCTGTTCATTTCTTATATTGCTGCCAATTAAAAGGTATTGATCAAAGAGAGCGATTGAATCAATGCGACTTCCTAACCAGGGAGAGTTTTGATGTTTTATTGAAAAGTCAGATTGACGCATACGATGGTCAATATGAGGCGACTTTAATGTGCTACTTATTTTCTTAGCTAGTAACCCCTCTTCAATTGTACTTTGAGGCGATATTAAGATACCTAATTCTTCAGGACCATGATGGTCTACGATATGTTTTAATTTTTCACTTACAAGTGCTAAAGCGGTTTCCCAATCCGACTCTTTCCATTGACCCTTTTCTTTAATCATAGGAACTTGTAAGCGATCTTCACTATTCAAGCCTTCATATGAAAAACGATCGCGATCAGAAATCCAACATTCATTAATTGACTCATCTTCACGAGGCAGCACTCTAATCACTTTGTTTTGTTTAATATGCGCTTCGAGAGGTGAGCCGAGACTATCATGATGAGCAAAGGTTGGTCTTCTAATTAACTCCCATGTACGCGCTTTATATCTAAATGGTTTGCTTGTAAGTGCGCCTACAGGGCACAAGTCAATAATATTGCCAGAGAGTTCTGATTGAATGGAGCGATCCACGTAAGCGGTAATTTCAGAATGCTCGCCTCGGCCGACCATGCCTAGCTCCATCATACCGCCGACTTCTTGCAAAAATCTCACACATCGCGTGCATTGAATACATCGTGTCATATCTGTTGAAATGAGTGGGCCTATATTTTTATTAAATACCACACGTTTTTCTTCCTTATAACGCGTTTGACCGCCACCGAATGCAACAGCAGTATCTTGAAGCTCGCACTCACCGCCTTGATCGCAAATTGGGCAGTCTAGAGGATGATTAATAAGTAAGAATTCCATGACACTCTGCTGCGCATCGACAGCAATTTTAGATTTTGTTGAAACCTTCATTCCATCTGCAACCTGGGTAGCGCATGCGGGTAATGGTTTATTAAATTTTTCTACTTCCACTAAACACATACGGCAATTTGCTGCGATCGATAATTTTTTGTGATAGCAAAAACGAGGAATCGGAATGCCTGCTTTATCTGCAGCGGCAATGATCGTCGTATTTTTTTCTACTTTTATTTTCTTGCCATCAATTTCAATTGTGATTGTCATTTAGCTGTAATCATAGAATGACCATGTTCAATAAAGTACTCAAACTCAGGTCTAAAGTGTTTAATAAAACTTAATACAGGTGTCGCGGCTGCGTCACCTAAAGCGCATATTGTTCTGCCAGAAATTTTTTTACTAACGTCTGTTAAAAGATCCAGGTCTTCCATGGTGCCTTTGCCATCCACAATTCTTTTGATGACTCGATAAACCCAACCTGTTCCTTCACGACAAGGTGTGCATTGACCACAAGACTCTTCATAAAAGAAATAAGAAAGACGCTTTAAAGCGGTGACCATACAAGTAGAGTCATCCATGATAATCACGGAGCCAGCTCCTAAACTCGACCCAATCTTTTGCAGTCCATCATAATCCATGGTTGCAGTTTCAATGAGTGCTGCTGGAACAACCGCTGTGGAGGGTCCGCCAGGAATCACTGCTTTTAATTTCCTTCGATGCCAAATACCGCCAGCCATATTTAATAATTCACTAAAAGGTGTGCCCATTTTAATTTCATAATTACCTGGCTTTTCAACGTGGCCTGAAACAGAAAATAATTTAACACCGCCTGAGTTTTCAACGCCTAAATCTTGAAATGCCTGACCACCATGCTCTAAAATCCAGGGTACCGATGCAAATGTTTCAGTGTTATTCACATTAGTAGGTTTGCCATAAATACCATAAGTTGCTGGAAAAGGTGGCTTATATCGCGGCTGTCCCTTTTTACCTTCAATTGATTCAATGAGGGCTGTTTCTTCGCCACATATGTAAGCACCATATCCATGCACTGCATACAAATCAAAACTAAAATCTGAACCTAAAATATCTTCACCTAAAAATCCGTGGGCTCTTGCTTCGTCGAGTGCTTTTTCAAAAATCTCGTACTCACGCCAGATCTCACCATGAATATAGTTATAACCAGTGCGGGTGCCCATCACATAAGCAGCTATCAGCATGCCTTCGATAAGTTGATGTGGATTGTATCTAAGAATGTCACGATCTTTAAATGTGCCAGGCTCACCTTCATCTGAGTTACATACAAGATATTTAATCCCATCATAATCGCGAGACATAAAAGACCATTTAATAGCGGTTGGAAATCCTGCGCCACCGCGACCTCTTAATCCTGAAGTTTTTAATTCAGCAAGAATTGCTTCGGGCTTTATCTTATTTTTAAGAATTTTTTTTAATTGCTCATAACCACCCACTTTTAAATAGGTGCTTATTGAACCTGGATCGTCATGAACCATAGTTCTTAGACAAACCAAATCTTGATTAGGAAAAATTTTATGGGACTTAATAGTGTCTATTTGCATTACCATTTATTTAAGGCTCGCTATAAGTTTGTCAATTTTTTCAGTAGTTAAATGTTCGTGCATGGTGTGATTGTTAATTAAGCATAAAGGTGCACCACTGCATGCTCCCATGCATTCTCCTTCTTTCAGTGAAAACTTTTTATCTTTAGTCAACTCACCAAAACTAATGCCCAATTTTTTTTCTAGGTGATGCACAATTTCATCAGAATTTCTTAACATGCATGAAATATTGGTACATATAGTGATTTGATACTTACCCTTTGATTTTAAATTGAACATATTATAAAAAGTTGCAACTTCCATCACTGCGATTTCTGGCATTTCAAGGTAATGAGCCACATCAGAAATATGTTCATGCGACAACCAACCATGTCTCGTTTGAACTATTCGTAATGCAGAGATGACTGCAGATCGTTTTTGGTTATCCGGAAATTTCTTTAACTCTTTATCAATTAATTTAATGTCGTCAGTGTGTATCATTTTTTACCGATCAATCTCACCAAACACAATATCTTGTGTGCCAATAATGGCAACCAAGTCAGATATCATATGACCACGTGTCATTTCATCTAATGCTGCCAAATGAGGAAACCCTGCGGCCCGTATTTTTAACCGATAAGGTTTATTTGCACCATCTGAAATTAAATAAATACCAAATTCACCCTTAGGGTGTTCGACTGCAGCGTATGCCTCACCTGCTGGGATATGAAAACCTTCTGTAAACAATTTAAAGTGATGAATCATAGCTTCCATATCTTCTTTCATAGCAGATCGAGTAGGAGGTGCTACTTTATGATTATCGCTAATTACAGGGCCTGGATTTTTTCTTAACCAGTCTATGCATTGCTTAATAATGTGATTAGATTGTCTAAATTCTTCTATACGAACGAGGTATCGGTCGTAACAATCTCCATTAACACCAACAGGAATATCAAAATCAAGCCGGTCGTATACTTCATAAGGTTGTTTTTTTCTTAAGTCCCATGCAATACCTGATCCCCTTAACATAGGCCCTGTCATACCAAGCGCTATTGCTCGATCAGGATCCACAACACCAATACCAACTGTGCGCTGTTTCCATATTCGGTTATCTGTTAATAACGTTTCGTATTCATCTACATATGTTGGAAAGCGATTTGAAAAATCTTCAATAAAATCCAAAAGTGAACCGCTACGATTTTGATTTAAACCATCTAATTGTTTTTTGTTTTTCAAGCTAGATTCGAATTGAGGCATGCGATCAGGGAGATCACGATAAACGCCGCCAGGGCGATAATATGCTGCATGCATTCTTGCACCTGATGCCGCTTCATAACAATCGAAGAGATCTTCTCTTTCACGAAATGCATATAAGAAAACAGTCATAGCGCCTACATCAAGTGCATGTGCGCCTAACCATAATAAATGATTTAAGATGCGTGTAATTTCATCAAACATCACGCGGATATATTGCGCACGAAGTGGCACATCTATATTTAATAATTTTTCAATAGCCAAAACATAAGCATGCTCGTTCGCCATCATGGATACATAATCTAAACGATCCATATAAGGAACAGTTTGTAAGTACGTTCTATTCTCAGCTAACTTTTCTGTACCGCGATGAAGTAATCCAATATGAGGATCTGCGCGTTGAATGACTTCGCCATCAAGCTCTAATACTAATCGCAACACGCCATGTGCTGCCGGGTGTTGGGGGCCAAAATTCATCGTATAGTTTCGAATCTCAGCCATTATGGAAACCTTCTTCACGAATGATCCGTGGGACGTTATTTCTTTCTTCGATCGAAACAGGTTGGTAAATTACACGTTTTTGTACATCGTCATAACGCACTTCAACATTACCAATCATCGGAAAATCTTTTCGGAATGGATAACCTACGAATCCATAATCAGTGAGTATACGTCTTAGGTCGGGGTGGTCGGTAAACATAAAACCAAATAAATCGAAAGCTTCACGCTCATACCAATTAGCAGCTGGCCATAAATCTATAATCGATGGAAATAATGGAAAGTCTTCTTCTTTAGAAAAAGTTCTTACGCGAATCCGATGATTATGTTCTATCGACAAAAAATGATAAACAACGGCAAAGCGAGATTTAGTCCAAGTACCCTCACCATAATCTTTGTAATCCACACCGCAGAGATCAATGAGCTGAGCGAATTGGAATACTTTGTGTTGTCTTAAAGTTTTTAAAGTGGATAGAAGATCGTCGATCTTTACTTCAATTGTGAGTTCATTATGCTCAATGGATGCATGAGTTATTTCTTTACCAAAAATAGATTTTATTTCTTTATGTAAAGTTTCAACTGAGCTCATGGATTAACGTGCAATCGTATTGGTTCGTTTAATTTTATTTTGAAGCTGAATAATGCCAAACATAAGAGCCTCAGCTGTGGGTGGGCAACCAGGTACATAGACATCAACAGGAACAATGCGATCACAACCACGAACAACTGAATAAGAATAATGATAGTAACCACCGCCATTTGCACAAGAGCCCATCGAAATCACCCAGC
>Ga0209353_10000390_pt1 | contig 26960 bp, 24 predicted proteins | sample LauGreSpBDMM15SD_2_FD_187561 | JGI IMG/M metagenome (GOLD analysis project Ga0209353, IMG submission 187561) | Freshwater lake microbial communities from Lake Michigan, USA - Sp13.BD.MM15.SD (SPAdes) (version 2) | ecosystem: Environmental > Aquatic > Freshwater > Lake | place: Lake Michigan... | reverse complement strand
ACGGTTTCCTTTAGTATGGGATCATAAGGGAACGACGAGTTCCCTTAAAATAAATATAAAAACTAAAACCATTTTATTATATTTATTCACAATGAAAATCGCATTCTACACTTGTTTTTTCGGCGCGGATTCGAATGAGCGAAACAAAATTCCACCGTGTCCTTCCAAAGTCCATGATTGTTTTTTCTACACCAATAATTCAAATACATATGCACGTCTGGAAAATACCGGATGGAATCCGGTTTTTATAAATATCCCGGTAAAAAATAATTTGACCGCGGATGCAATGGACGCAAAACATTTGAAAGCGTGCCCCTACATGTATCCCGAACTGAATGGGTATGACGCAACGTGTTATTTTGACAGCGCGCTCACTGTAAAAACAGAAGAAGTGGTTGAATTGGCGACCAATGCGTTTACGTATAGCAACTACGACATATTGATTGCGCGTCATCCGTTCATCAGCGCCACATGGCCTCCATCGGCCAAAAGCGAATTTGCAAATGCAATGCTGCAACCAAGGTACGCGGTAGAGAGAGAAAAATACGAAAAATACATGGCGGAACAGATTCGGTCGGGGCTTTTGGAGACAGACGATATCCATTATGCAACTGGATTTATAGTGAGAAAAAACAATATGGAAATGCGGAAACTGGGCGAAATATGGTATCGGCACATTTTGGCGTGCGGAATCGAATGCCAGATCAGTTTTTTCTTTGTCCAGCAGATGTTTAAAGGAAAAATTTATGGGATAGACCCATATTCGTGTTTTGCGCAGTTGAAGAATTTTTAAAATGGTGTAAATGTCCCGTCGAGTTTTGTGTTGCGTATTAAATCGATTTGCGATTCGGATAAATTGAAATGCGCGTGCAATGCTTCATTTGTCCATATTCTATCGAGCGGAACCAATGGAATCCATTTAAATATCGAACCATTGCATAAATTATGGGTTATTTTACGCGAAGACAATAGTATGTGAGATATCTTACACTTTAAATAACTATATAAACTGTCCGCTTCATTTTTATCATTTACTTTGAATGATATATATGACCTACTGTGTATTTGCGCATCGGTTCCAATAAACATATTTGAAAATCCGCTGGTTCCTTTGTATGCGGCTGCGGTGGTAATTACTTTCCAGTAGTCATATTTGGCGGTTATTTTTTCAGTATCGATGTATTTTTTGAACCCCTTGTTCTGACTTACGAAACAACACGTGGTGTTTTCTTTGTCATTTGTCAATTCCTTTTCCAATTTGTTCGTAATAAACTTGCCCTGAGATGTATATAGCTCGGATAAATTTTTAACAAAGAATTTATTATGTTCGAGATGATTGATCAACTCGCAAAATTTGGGCTCTGTTATAATATCATAGTCGTTCATATCGATTTCAATGTCGTTTAACAACGTTTTGCCGCTGTAATATTTATCGATCAAATAATATGACACCCCGCCCTTAATTTTAACATTTTTGAATACATTGTCTTCCGGATAATGCGTAATAAATTTAACTTTGCACGTTTTCATATATTCTCTCAGTTCTACCAATTCGGGGTCTTGCGAGGTGAACCACTTTGACGGGGTTATGAATAGCAATTTGTCTGACAACTCTGTGAATTTATATATCCATTTTTGATACAGCGGTTTCATGTGCGGATCGTTTGAATTGTTCGGGTCTTCGTTGTACGGAGGATTCCCGATAGTTGCATTAAACCTCGCCAAATTCCATTTTTCTTTAATGTCCAATTTGAGCGTATCCCCCTGACTGTAATTCAACGCATATTGATTGTATGGGTCGACCAACAATTTGCAAATAAATATGTTGGTCGGGTTGATGTCGCACCAATATACACACTCTTCTACGATAAACTTATATCGTTCTTTGGCATCTGGTTTATATTCCTTCAAACCCTCCATGAATTTCCCAATCATATCTACTACGAACCCGCCTTTTCCGCAACACGGCTCCAATACTTTTTGAGGAGTTTTCCAAAAATCAATATGCAGGTTGGATAACATTTCCTGGCGAAGTTTGTAATGCGTGGAGACTTCGGCATTGCAGTTTTTTTCCAATTCGTGCGGAACAAAATATTTGTCAATCAAACTCGACAATTCATTGCTATTGTTAATATTTTTTACAAATAATTCTTTTACGGTTCTTATGATTTGCGCGGTTTCGACATCGTCTTTCATATATTTTATATAAAGGTTGATAAACCGTTTGATAATTGCCGAATCAATGCTTTTCCCCCACCAGCTTTTGGTTTGGTCAATCAATATTGTATAAATATTGCTATCGCTTTCAATGAGATTGAACATTTCAATAAACGAGGTCTCTACATTATGGATAGTCAATAAACAAATCAGCGGTATGATATGCTTTAAAATGTCCATATAATTTATTTTGGTTTCTTCTTCTTCTTCTTCTTCTGCTTCTGATTCTTCCGATTCCGATTCTTCCGATTCAATAGAACTTCGCTCAACGCCTTTTTTAATATTTGTGTCGTCGTCTTTCATTATTTTATCGATGATTTCGCGCTGTTTCTTTGTGGGGGTTATGCTGCTGAATAGCGCATTGAATATTTTTTGGTCTTCTTTGCATAGTAATATTTTTTTAAAACAAAGTCGGTCGATGAAATGTTTTAATGCATTTTCGGCATTTGATGAATATATATCGTATATTTTGTTTGTCAATTCTTCCAGTTTTATTTCCTCATTAAATCCAAAGGTGTGTTTCCAATGATTACTGTTTAAACTGAGCAATCTCTCTTTCAAAATAAATTTGATTCCCTCTTTGGGATGACTGTTTGGTTTTATAATTGAACTATACTCTATCAAAATTTTATTGATTACTCTGTGAATATTTAAGTCAATTACGAATCCGCATTTTTTGTTTGCGCCTTCCGTCATTGACCGAAACATCATCTGATAAATCATGTCAAACGCCATATTATTGTTCAACAATATAACAATATCGCAATTATCAATTGACACACCCAAACTGCATTGTTTTCCGCTTAAAACCAATACGCCTTTCTTATTCGTGTTTTTTGCCTGAATTCGCGCCGCCTCAATTCGTTCTTTGGCATTTCCGTTTTCCTTTGAATTAATATTTACCACAATATATTCGCCATTTTGCGGATGAAACAAAAGGTGCTCATTTTCCAGCAACGCTTTGGTGCACAATGATATGTTGTAAATATTGCTCTGCGGCAGAAAACACATAATAACCATTGGTTCGCAAAAGTCATCGATATGCCGACTATTTTTTTCTAAACAAATATTCTTAATTTGCTCCATGAACACATTTTTGACAGGATATTTGTTATCGGTAATGCCAAATTGGTCGTATTCGCCGAATATATGGTTGAAAACATCCATAACTGCGGATTTTTTCTGAAATGTCATTTTTTCATCCGGGTTTAATGTTTTCAAATCCCAATTTCCCAAAAAGACGCCGTCTAGCGACCAGCCCTGTTCACTGTTTTGATTTCGCTCAATTAGCTGTTGTTTAATATTTTCATTGATTTCCCACGTTAATATTTCCAGGTCGGGATATTTTGAATACTCATCGATAATATTTTGCTGAGAAAATTGTGCGATCGCGCCTTTGATTTCGTCTCCATGTTTTTCGACCAACCTGACAATACTTTGTTCATTGCTGATATTTTTACACAATTTGATGTCTTCCAAATCCCATAAAATCCAGCTATCGCGAGAAATGTTATAATCATTAATTGGTTTGGAATACGTTGCCGTAATTTGAACCGTAAATGATTTATTGCCGTAATTGATTAATGTATTCTGTGCAAGTTCCGTTGTCCCGCCGTTGTGGCTTTCGTCCAAAAATCGCATCTCGAAAATCATTTTTTTTAACCACGTGATACACTTTACGTTTTCTTTAGTATCCAGTTTGGATTGTAGGAATTGTTTTGAACACACGATAATGTTTTTATTTGATAGAACGGGTTGTTTATTTTCACCGGTCAAATGTACCACCGTAAATGCCTCTAATTGAATGCATTTAAATACGTTTAAAATTTGGTCGATGGTTTCGTTGGGTGCCGTAGTTATAACCAAATAATTGCAGGTTTCTTTGTCTTTGCTGTCTTCAATTATACAACCGCCAATAATGTAGCTCTTTCCGCTTCTTTGAATGTGCCCCCACAAAATCCTTTCTTTGTTTTCTCTTTTCATTCTTAATGTTTTATCAACGCTCATACGTTGGTGCATTTTAAGATTTAATGTGGATTTGTTGCTATTTATAATAGTATCGATATGAACCGTTTCAAACGCCATTTTAAATTTGTGAAATGCCTCGATCAAATCATCCCAGTCAATTAGAATGGTGCTTTTATCGTCGATGAATTTTTTTAATTCTTTACTTGTATGTTCAATATTGGCTTTCATAATTTCAAATTCTCGTATGCTTCTGACGCAAATTGCCAACTGCATGGTGTATCCATGGGTCTTATATTGCTCAAAATTTGTCAAAATCTTATCGATATGTAAATCTCCAGCACTGAGTTTATTCAAATTCTTGGACGTAGTGACCAAAAGATGTTTGCTGTTGTTTGCATGCATTCCGGTTAAATCGGACGAATCGCCCTTATCTTTCAAATTAATTTGATTGTGTTTATCATCATAAAATGCATCTTTTTTGGTTTCCTGTTGCTGAATCGTTTTTAGATTGAAATTCCCTTTGCACATTATAAAGTTGCTGATCTTTCCGATTAATCCCAAATTTGCAAAAAGTCGCAAAAGGGATTCCTGTTTGTCTTTGCCAACCCATGCGATTTCTAACCAGTCGCGTAGGGCGTCTTTGGGATAAGTTTGTAGAAATTCGTACAAATCTTTAAACGTAGTTATATCTGGAAGGTGCGTATCCGGAAGGTGCGTGTCCGGAAGCTGCGTATCCGGAAGGTGCGTATCCGGAAGCTGCACCGCGCGCAATGCTTTGGCAACTTCTTGGGTTATTATATTTTTTATTTTATTGCCGTTGTTTTCACACGGGGTTTTTCTTTTAGTGTGAGCAGTATAGTGTGATTTTTGGGCAAAACCCTTTCCACATCGTTCGCAAGAATATTTTGAATCCATTTTGTTATGTTTATATGATATATTAATAATGTATCATTTTAAATCAATTTTAGAAATGTTTAACTAAAGATACCCAATTTTGTTAAAAAGAATCCATTTATTTTACCTGATATTTGGATTTTTATTTGCTGGGTATAAAATTGAACTTTTTGCAAAACAATTTATTAAAAATATTAAAGATATCCAATCAATTAATTATAACCAAGAAATGTCGTCGTCCAAAGAAATGTCAACCAAAGAAATGCAAAAGACCCTCAAGTTGCTCATGAAGATGCCCATGTACAAGGAGTTGGCAAAGGAAAACAAGGAGTTGACAGAGCGAATTCGGTCATTGGAGTATGCCGTTCAATACCTGGAATCCAAGAACGCAAAGCTCGAGAAGAAACTCAGTAAAAAGCAAAAGGTTGAAAAAATCATCGATTTGTCGGACGACAACGAAGGTATATCCATCGTGATCGAGGAAACTGACGACCAGATTGTCTTCGACGATGAAATTGTCATTGTGGAAAATACAAAGAAAAATGCATTGGACGAGTTGCTTACAAAGTATCCAAGCTACCAACAACATAAGGAAGAGGTTGTAGAGGAAGAGGTTGTTGTAGAGGAAGAGGTTGTAGAGGAAGAGGTAGTTGAGGAAGAGGTAGTTGAGGAAGAGGTTGTAGAGGAAGAGGTTGAGGAAGAAGAGGTTGTAGAGGAAGAGGTTGTTGAGGAAGAAGAGGTAGTTGAGGAAGAGGTTGTTGAGGAAGAAGAGGTAGTTGAGGAAGAGGTAGTTGAGGAAGAGGTAGTTGAGGAAGAGGTTGTAGAGGAAGAGGTTGTAGAGGAAGAGGTCTTAGAGGAAGAAGGAGAAGAAGAAGAAGGAGAAGGAGAGGAAGAAGGAGAAGAAGAAGGAGAAGGAGAGGTGGTAGAAGGAGAAGAAGAAGATGTCTACGAAATCCAAATCAACGGAAAGACATACTATGTCACCAATGAAGTTGATAGTACCATTTACGAAGCGGACGAGGAAGGCGAAATCACAATTGAAGCGGGTGTTTATAAGAACGGAAAGCCCGTATTCAATTAGGAGAAACCTACGGTTTTCCCCTATGACCCCTTCCCTTATGAAGGAGAGGGTATACAGCATTTGGGAAAATACGTTCCCCTAACATAACATAAAAATAAATTTATTTTTTATGTTATACAATGCATATGAAACGACCCCCCTTCCTTTATAAAAAATAAAGGGAAGGTATAATCAAATCAAAAAAGGCGTAAACCTACGGTTTTCCTACTTTAAAAAAACTGCATAACCATCGTCGATTTGCGTTTGTTATGATTCAATGGTTTGTTCCCTTTTTTCAGGTCGTAGACAAACTTAGCATGTTTCACTTCTTCGTACCCCGTTTTGAAATCGGTGACATTGACAAAATCCGTTTTTTCATCAATGTTGTAATCCAGTTTCAAAATGGTATAAAGCCCCTCGTTTGTTTTTCTGGAATATTTATCAAAATCAAACTTGTTCATTGTGCGTTCTGTTCCATGATCAAAATGCACAATGTTTTCGTTATCGTTGATTTTAAAAAAAACGTCGCGGTCAATCCCGATTCCTGCATCGAGAGCCCGTTGTTGCAATAAATTGTCCTCGTATCCCCAGCCCCAAAAATTGGGAAATCCGCCAATGCGCGCGAAATCGCGACCCAACACCGAGACAATTCCACCAAGTGTGTAATTATATCCATAAAAATGTTTGATTTTATTGGCGCTCGTCATATACGGCAACATGTTTTTGCGCGCAGGCATATTATCCACATCATTAAAGACAAACGTGATATCCATGTAATCATTGGGGTAAAGCCGCGTTGCAACAATGAATCCAATGTTTTTCATCGCCCCGCGATTAAATTCGCGCGTATCTTGCTGATGAATAAACATATATTTGTATGAACCCACAGGATAATCCTCCATAACCGTTTTCATATGGTTTTTGAAATTTTCTAAATGGGCTTCGCGGTTGCGATAAGGAACAATAAAAATAATTTTCGGGGAAATGGGGGTTTCGCCAGACATGTTACTTACTTACTATACAGTTTTATTTTTTTTAAAGGAAACCTACGGTTTCTTTTTTGCTTTGCTTATACCTCGCTTCGTTCGGAGGCTCACCTTAGGGGAAAGGGCGTCTCCGGCGACGTCCGACGCTCCGGCACACAAAGGGTGCATTAATCGTCGGTTATCCGGTGAATTTTTTCATAAGGCATGGCGGAATCATATCGTTCTTGATTAACTCCAATTTGCGATAACATTTGCTAATTGTCACTTCGCTGACTTTGCAGACAGTGGCAATGTCCGCCTTTGACTGGCTCATATTGAATGTCTGGCACACAAAATAAATGATTCCCGCGGCAATGGAATGGGGCGTGTTGTCCTGGATGATATTCGCCTTTTCCACTTTGGATGCAATGAATTTACAAAGCATTGTTTGGTCTTTGTTCACGTTCAATTTGCTGCAATATCGGTCAATGAATGCACTGGGTAATGTGATGCCTAAATTGGCAACTTCGATACCATTGTTGCGCTGAACGTTATTCAATATCTCTAAAGCCAGACTGCATCCGTGGGTTGCACTCGCATTGTCTAAATTGAATATCTCGGCAATTTCGTGGGGAGTTCTAGTGCAACCATTCAGCCTACATGAAATGTAGATGGATGCCGCTTTAATACCGTCGCGGTTGCAACCGCGGAACATTTTTTGCTCGGAGATGTCTTTGTGAATGGAAAGCGCGTCGTCGACAAATATTTTAGGAATACCGGAATTTTGTGCCATTGTGCTTATGTACATGAATTCGTTGTAAAGCGATTTTTCGCGGTGAGGGATCGATTGCCATTCGGTCCATTTGCCGATTTTGCGCATTTCGTAGGAGGATTTGCTATTATACATCACTTTGCACCCGAGCGACGATTCCTGCAATAATGGATTGATTGGGTTGCCGCATCGTGTGGGGTCGGTTGAATTTTTATCGTCTGCTCCGTAAAATCGCCACTCGGGGCTTAAATCCACAACGTCTTTGAATATTCTACCGCAGTCGGGGTTAACACATGTGGGGAATCCGTCGTCCACGTTCATTAATATGGAATTGCAATTGCTGCACATGTCGGGGTTTGATTCGTAGACGCATTCTACGGTGGACGGAGTGGTTTCGCAGTCGTTGTCGAGAATTTCCCAGATTTTGTTTTTTTCTAAACTGGTGAGCTGGGTCTTTCTCTTTTTGGTTTTCGATTTTGATTTTTTTTCAGTTTGGTATTCTTCTTCCATTATAAGTATTTAATAAGTATTTAGTCTAATATTGAACGCAAGTTATGTTTATATTCTTTGCATTTGTAGTGAGGGTAAACTTCAATTTTAGGAGAACCAATGGTTCCCATATGACCCCTCCTTTAAAGGAAACTACGTTTCCTTTTGAACCTTCCCTTAAAGGAAACTACGTTTCCTTTTGAACCTTCCCGTGTAGTTGTACCTTTTTTATATTGAAAATTATGTAAGCATATATTAAGAATGAGTAAAAAACGTTTAAGAAACAAAAATTTAAAAACTAAAAAAAAAATCAGGGGTGGAAATCCAGAAGAACTCAAATTCTCCAGTATAGTTCCTGGTTTGAAAAATGCAGTAAACGAATCGAAATCTGCTGCATCCGACAGTGTACAAAAATCAGTATTGGGTCAAGCCGACAGTGTGCAAAAATCAGTATTGGGTCAAGCCGACAGTGTACAAAAATCAGTATTGGGTCATGCCGACAGTGTACAAAAATCAGTATTAGCCAACGCAGAAACTGTAGTATCAGATAAAGTTGACGATGTGCGGGGTGCAGAGTTCGCCAAAGCAGAAAGTCTGATTCCCGATTCTGCTTCAAACCTTTCAAATTCCGCTTCAAAGTTTGCCAACATTGGTTCAAAGATTGCCGAGACTGGTTCAAAGTTTGCCGACACCGCATCTTTATTGAAACAAAAGATGACTTCTCTTTCACCCGAAAGTAAATTTCACTATGCTTTGATAAAACAAAGTGCAAATCCGGATTTTAAGAAATATTTTGCAACTGAATTAAATAGCATTTTGGTTTCGGAATTCTACAATATTTTGACAGAGCTCGGTAAATATTCTATAAATTATTCAGATACCGTTGAAAAAATTAACAAAATTGTGGGAGAGAATATCTTTGACGAAGACAAATATTTTTATTCCGATTTGAATGTATTTCCAGTCCAACAATCCGCCGAATCGTCCGAACCCAATTGTACCACATCGGTAGAAGAACACGACGACAAATTAAATATAGAAAAAATACTGGATGATGCCAATATCAACGAATTCATAAAAAATGCAATGATACTCAGTGTTCCAAATGTTCAGGAAACATTTATACACCTGGGAAAAGTAATTAAAAAATACAAAAAAATAAGAAACGAAATGAACGGATTGCTTCAAAAAACGGATAATATTGAAAAGTATTTGGACGATTATCGAACAATATCCGACGATGCAATTCAACAAATTAATGAAATTCTGTCTGAGTATGATACCACCATGGGCGGTGGAAGTTGTCAAGCAGGAAATAATGACCCAACAATGCCGTTAGATAAAGCCGATTATGAAAAACAGTCGCTGCACTATAAAACCGATTTCAATGAGGATTGTCTCGAAGAAGCCGCCCAAAAAATGGTTGAACTTGATAAAATGTACAATCAGAAAACAAACAAAGTGGATATCAAAGACGTTTTTTACGAAACATTATTGAAAATGTGTGAAGACAGTTCCAAAAATTTATCAAAACTGTTGAAACGAAAACTCTCTGCAATCCTGAATCGAATGATAAAGAGACTGTATGACATTGCAAATTCGAAAAAAATAATTAATGGGAATGAAATAAATGATGATGATTTTACAGGATCCCAGTATAAATACCTGGAAACCGACGAGAACTCAAATAATTACGACATTGATAAATTTGAAACAAGGATTTCGCAAAAAGTGGCGGATCTTAACAGTAAGAGGGTTGAACTTGATAAACGTAAAGATGAATACGCTGAGAAAACAAAGGAAAATAGAGAATATATTTTAAAAACAGGTGGTGCTGATTTTTTTTTGCCTGAAAATCTTAGAGAACAAGCAAATGAGAACGAGGATGAATCATTGAAGAATGAATTGCAAAAGATAGAACAAGAAGAAAATTTGGAAATTGTTAAATATCAAAAAACAATTGCCAAAATGGTGAAACAAGTTTTTTGCAATATTCGGAAAAATACCATTGATTCGCAACCTTTTAAAGATATTGTTAAACCGGCTTTTATTAAAAAACAACAGCAGTTTAACGCCATTCATTTATTTTGGAAAAATGATATTTCCGAAAAAGAGAAATTGATAAAACAGCTGAAAGATGCCGAAAAAAAGAAAAACATAGAAAATGGGGAAGATGCAGAAATCGATCAATATATAACAGATTTGAAAATGGAAATCCAGAAAGCCGTGGATAATCAAAACAAAATCAAAGAGTATATTAAATCGGGTAAGGAAAGAGAGAAAGATAAAAAAAATAAAAAAAAGAGAGAAGAAGAAGAAGAACGGAAGAGAGACATAAATAAACAAAAGGTAAGAAAAGACACAGCAAAAAAAAACCTTACCATTTTTTTAGGCAGTGCTAATAACAAATATCCTCCTAAAAAAAATTTTGTTGCAGTTTCAAAATCAAATTATGCTTCCATTTTTATTGTTAAGCGCGGTATTAAGGGATATTATTTTTACAAAACAAATTGTGCACAAATAATGGCCACCATTGATAATGAAGAAATAACCAATGGTGCAACAATCTATCAAGATATAAACACAATCAAAAAAAGTTATTATTTATTTGATAAATCCAGAATAGTTGAATTCTGTCGTTTAAAAAAAGCATTTGCCGGCGGAACTACTCGGAAATTTTCTTCTCCAGTTTTTCGAAAAACTCGGCGTCATAAACGAACTTCCCTGTAGGTTTGTAATTCGAAATGGGCGTGAAAGTCTTTGTCTCTTTTTTCGCGTCTTTCTGGAAAAGCCGATCATTCAGCTTCTCGTCCGGAACGTCTTCTAGTTTATCAATGACATTCCCGTTCTCATCCACGATAAGGCCCATCTTCTTTTTGATTTCACTTCTCACGTACGATGGAACAAAATGCGCCCATGAAATGAAGAGAGAGTTCGGATGCATATACCGAATATAGAACTTATTGTCCTCCAACTTATCCACTAAATAGGCAATGCACTCCGACTGTTGATAAACCGGTTCGCCAAAAATGTACTCGGGAACGGTGAACCAAATGTATTTCTCTGCACCCCGACTGCGCGCCGTGATTTTGATTTTGTTGTGGATGCGGTTCAGAATTTTGTTGAAGATAGATACCTGTTTCAAATCTTTCTTCTGCTGCTTTTCGTATAGCTCGTCAATGTTGATTTTGCCATTCGTTTCTTCTTCGGTAGGTAGTAAAAAAGCCATTATTATATAATAAAGAGGATTATATTATATAAACATTAACCGCCTAATCTAATTAAACAATGTCTGAAATTTCAAATGAAAAAAATGAAAAAAATGAAAAAACAGAATCAAACGTCTTAAACAAAGAGGTACCTACGGGACCCCTTAATATTGTAATCAACGGCGGCGGTGCCAACATTTTCAACACATATGGTGCACTAAAACAATCGAATTTGTCTGGAATCTGGTCGCACGAATCCATCCAATCTTACCACGGAACATCTGCTGGAGCAATGTTGTCGGTTATTATGGCTCTACAATACAGCTGGGAGGAATTGGACGATTTTATGATAAAACGCCCGTGGCAAAATGTGTGGAAATTCAACGTTTTGAAGGTGTACGACTATTATTTGAACAAGGGCATCTATGGGATTGAAATATTCCAGGATATTTTTGGTCCTTTATTCAAAGGCAAAGATTTGGAACTCACCATTTCATTAAAAGAGTTTTACGAAATAACTGGAAAAACGATTTATATCTATGCGGTGAAACTTTCTACATTTGAAATTGTAGAATTTTCGCACAAAACACATCCAGATATGGAGGTGCTTACCGCTTTGTATGCCAGTGCAGCATTGCCGATTTTGTTCAAACCCGCCGCATATGATGGTGAGTTTTATACGGACGGCGGTTTCCTTATCAACTATCCTCTGGCCAAGTGCAAAGAAGACCCGGCAACTATTTTGGGAATTCGAAATGTTTATACAGCAAGCAATGCCAATGTGAATGAGGTCCAGGGCCTGTTTGAGTACCTTTCGTATATACTCAATATTATAACTGATCAAAATCAGTGTCAACCTACTGTAAAACCGGGGTACGAAATTTTTATGAATGCTGGATTCATTGACTACTCGGCCATTTTTAAAATTGCCAATAGCCAGGAAGAGAGAGAAGCGCGAATAAAGCAAGGAATCAATGATGCAATTGAAAGCCTCGCATTGAATGTAGAATAAATCGTTATAATATAATAATTATCTTATTATATTACAAATGCAAATCGACATTTACGTGAAAAAAACCAAAAAAACGTACAAAACGGATTATGGAGTTCCGTTCCAATGTGTGGAACTTATTCGCCGATTTTTTGCAATGGTTGCCCACGTTTCATTTCCAGATGTGGTTGATGCAACCGATTTCTTTAACAACATTGACGAATTTACACCTTTGGATAATTCACAAGTTTTGAAACCATTGAAAACCTTTTCGTACCCATACACAAATAATCCGTTGAAACCGGGGTCCGTCCTCTTTTGGAAACCGAGAAAACCCAATTTTCCATATGGGCATTGTGCACTCATTGTACAAAGCGACGAAAACGAAACCACCGTCATTCAGCAAAATTTGAATCCACCGATAAGGCGCTACAATACCAAAGAACTATTTGCAAAAATGAATCGACCCGACAGCAAATTTTTAGGTATAAAAACGGTTCCTTTTCGATTACCGAAAGTGGTATGCAATGTTATAAAAATTTAACTCTTTACAAACTCATCCAAATTTGTCTCGGTAATCTTAGCGTCAAATTCGTAGGTGTTGTCGTCTTTTACCATTTTCACGGTGGGGTAAGTAGTTATGTTGAACTGACTAATCATTTGCGCGGTCTCCGGTTTGTCTGAATCGGTGCAGTCTACCGAAACACAAATGATTTTAGAACCATTGATGACTTTTCCGTCATATTTACGGGTGAATTGGGACCAAACCGGCTTTGCCTTTTTGCAATGGGGGCACCAATCGGCGAAAAAAAAGTAGACGGTTGCGTCTTTGGAACCACTTGGCTGATAAATGTCTGCGTTGGCTTTAGGTTTGGGTTTTCCCCATTTTCCATAAGCATAATAAGCTACCCATCCAAATATGCCTAAAAGTACTAACATAACAATTTTACTGTAATAAGGTCGGATGTATTGAGAAATAGTTTCGTAGATGTTGGCCATCGTATATTGTTTATGAACATTTAAACAATCCGGAATAAAACTAATTTTCAAATTATTTTTTTTCAAATTATTTATTTATTCGGGTATATAAGAGAGATGCCCAAGACCAGGAAAAACGTATTCACGCAAGAAGATTATGATAGCAACGACGGATTTCTCACATCGATTTGGGGCAACAGTGCGTGGCATTTACTCCACACCATTAGTTTCAATTATCCTGTCAATCCGAAACCGAAGGAGAAAGAGAATTACCGCAATTTTGTTTTGAGTTTGAAAAATGTGTTGCCGTGCGGTAAATGCCGAGCCAATTTGAAAGAGAATTTTAAGAAGTTGCCATTGCGAATGGCGGATATGGAGAACCGGGAAACATTTTCCAAATATATGTTTAATTTGCATGAGCTGATAAATACCATGTTAAGCAAGAAATCCGATTTGACCTACGAAGAAGTTCGAAATACGTATGAGAATTTTCGCTCTAGATGCATCAAGGGCGAGAAACCCAAAAAAACTCTGAAGAAAAAAGAGAGTGGATGCACCAGACCACTTTACGGGAAAAAGGCGAAATGTTTGTTGCGAATTGTGCCGCAAGAAGAGAAAGAGAAACCCTTCCAAGTCGATTCCCAATGCATAATAGGGAACCAAGGTTCCCCTATAACCCCTCCTTTTATAAAGGAGAAAGTCAAAGACCTATAGGGAACCAAGGTATTCAGCAAAGCTATAAACCGTAAGGTTTCACCTTTTACGCCCTATAACCCCTCCTTTTATAAAGGGGAAAGTCAAAGACCTATAGGGAACCAACAAAAACTTTTTTGCTATACTCTATAATGTGGTTAGACGATTTGATTTCGTATATCCGGTCCTTTTTTAGAAGAAGAATAAAAAAACCAGAATACATAATTATTGATGAATATGAAACGACTGATTTGTTTGATTTTGGAGACAAAGATTTGTAATTGCTTTTTAGGAAAATTACTTTAAAAAAGGAAGGTTTAAAAGGAAACCTTGGTTTCCTTTAATGTATTCATAAAATATATAATGTCCGCTAGACTAAATATGAATGAAAAAAGAAACATCTCGTGGAAAGGTCAAACATTCAACCAAGTGGTTGCCGGTCTGAAAATGAACACCAACACATTCAGCACAACATCTACACAAGGGTTCTTTTTACCACCTCCTATAAAACATTATCGTAGAGAAATTGCCAATGTGAATACCTGCAGAACTCGCGCCAATGTGGATGGCGATGCTTTTTTCCAACCGGGTGGAACGATTAACAATACTCGATCTTCTGCGCCAGCAACCTATGTTTCCGAATTCAATTTGCCCGTGATTCGGACAGAGAGACCCACCACTCAATGTGATACGCCCGCATGCAGTAAATCCGCCGACGCAAGACGCCGGGTCCGCAGTTCCGGCAATATTAAGCGAAAGTTTACCGCTTCCAACGATACCTATTATACTTCGAATAACGAGTATTTGATCAGCCGAAACCGAACCGTGAAACAGAACGAGGTGTTCAGTATCCGATACGGCGACCCCAGTTATAAACCCGGTTCTTCAAACAGCATCCCCAACATTTACACGCCCAATGGAATCAACCATTGTGCCAAAGTATCTATCAAAGGATTTAGCTCAAGTCCGCTTTTCCGATATCAATGGGTTGATGCAACTGTCTACGATTTCACGATTGCTGATGGAAACTACGATATGGGCGAACTGAACACGCTTTTTAGAAATACGCTTATAGCCCGTGGTCAATATTACAATGATACATTCAGTGGTGCTAAATTGTTTTTGTATAATTTTGTGTATGACACGCTTTCGGATAAGGTGCAAATCCAATGCTTTGCGACAGATGAGACAATTCATCCAGACACTAGATACACAATTCCAGGTAATGCATCGTGGGTAAAACCACAGTATACCATTGTTCCAGTTATACGCATTTTGAATAATGTTTTACCGGCTATTTTAGGAATATCGGCAGGCAATTATCCTCCGGCCGATATTGGTCCAAATACTGTTAACCAAAAAAACCAAACGCAGCCGGTAATTCGTATATCGGGATTTGAAGGTACTCTTTACAATATTTATGGCACTGATATCACAGCGACACCAATCGCTGGGTATAACTTAGTATATCCAGGCTATGTTAAAGGAAACCAGTTCAAGACTGGAACTGCCAACCCCACCATTGGAACTCCCTATGTTCCATTGTATTACAAACCGAGCAATAGCAAATTTGCGTCGCAAGGTGGAGTGGATTCGAGTGCGAGATTAACACGGCTGAAATATGACACGGTAACCAACTCGGCCAATACATTTATGACGGCCTATGGAAAACAGACCGCGAATGCGCTGGCTTATGGGGTTCCTGCGCCGGGATATACCATTAAAGATAAAGTTGGGTATCCGGCAACCAGAACGCCGACCGTCATACGAGGTGCGGTTACGGCGTGCCAAACGACTAAGCTTATGAACGGTTAAGGTGCGTTAGCACCGACAGTTAAGGTGCGCCAGCACCGACAGGTAAGGTGCGTTAGCACCGACAGTTAAGGTGCGCCAGCACCGACGATTAAGGCGCGTTAGCACCGACGTTCCTCAAAGGTGCAATCTAACGGCTGTAAGACCCCTCCTAATATCACCTTTTGCATAAATAAATATTTTTTGTCTATTGTATAATGGACAAAAAAGAAACAGAAACTAAAATAACCGTTCAAATTTTTGGCCTATTCACGTTTGCGTGGGTGATGATTGGTCTTATTGCATTTGTGTGGTCAATCTATTGTTTCGGAAAAGCCGGAACCATTTTCCAGAAATTCGTGGGAATCATTCTATCGATGTTTTTTGGACCGCTGTTCTTCTTTTATTACAGGTACAGTCCCACCTACTGCAAGTAAAGGGAACCAAGGTTCCCTTTTGAACCCTCCTTAAAGGTAAACCTATGCACTATGACTCTTTTTAACCCTCCTTAAAGGTAAACCTATGCACTATGACTCTTTTTAACCCTCCTTAAAGGTAAACCTATGCACTATGACTCTTTTTAACCCTCCTTAAAGGTAAACCTATGCACTATGACTCTTTTTAACCCATACTATAATGGTTTATTTTAAAGGGAAGAGTCAAAGAGAAACCGTAGGTTTCTTTTAAAGGGATTTAAAGATAATTTACCATTGTCTGTATAAATGTTCATTCACAATAATTTGCTCCAACTTTACCCCAGGTATATGCATCTTCGCGTTTTTGTCTCTGACCCAGAGATGTACGCCAAATACTACGAGGCAATTTACAACCACAACTCCAATTTGAACAACAACCCCGTGCATATTGACGCGGGGTTTGATTTATATTCACCGCACGATGAGTTTGTATGCACTTACGACAATGTATCCAAGTTGGATTTTAAGGTAAAGTGTTCTGCACAAATTGTAGAGAAAAACGCCAACGACCAAATTCGCACTTACAACACTGGATACTATATGCACCCAAGATCCAGCATTTACAAGAGTCCGATGCGCTTAGCCAATTCAACCGGTATTGTTGATTCCGGGTATCGAGGAAACCTCATTGGGATGTTGGATTGCATAAAAGCCCAGTATACAATTGAGAAATTTGATCGTCTTATCCAGTTGTGCGCACCCGGATTAATTCCAATTTACGTGGAGTTGGTGGATAAGGTGGAGGATTTAGGCGCAGATACCATTCGCGGAGAGAGAGGATTTGGGTCCTCGGGGCGATAAATGTTTGTAAAAAATACGTTAATAATTTATTAACGTATTTAAATGGCAGATTCAGAAAAATTCGCACTTGACATTACCGAAATAGAACCCAAATCGCCGGATTTAGAGGAAAACACCTCCGTCATCAGCTCCGAGGGATTAAATCCCGAATACGTCATTGACAATCTCTCTCCAAAATGGGGAATCATGTTGACGGTACAGGACAATCTCAATTTGCGTATTGGAACCCAACTCAAAAAGAAATATTTCAACGCGGGGTTCTGGAATTACATTTCAACGCCCATTAATTTCACAATAACGTTGTTCACTGCGCTTTCCGCTGGCCAGACCGGGTCCGGTTCCAATTTCTTAACCGCGGACCAATTGTTCTATATTTTGTTGGCCACGTTCATTCTCTCCATTATCAACACGTTTTTCAAATTGAAAGAAAAGGCGGAAATCAATTACAATTCTGCAAAATCGTGGGAACTTTACGCGGCGACATTTGAACAAATCTATTTCACACCCATAGAGAAAAACGAAGATGTTGCCCAAAAACTGCAAAATTACAATGAACTCATTTGCAAAATAAATGGAGAATATGTGGAAGAGACAGTAGATTACGTGAATTACATAACCGAACTGTTTTTTTATTTGTTCCGGCTTTGCCGAATTTACAAAGATTATCGCCATTTAGGAATTAAACGCAGGCACTGGATTTTAGACGGGTCAACCGCGGAGTTTTACAAAAAAAGTGTAGAGAAATCCTCGGACAAAGATGATGGAGTTTGTTATAAGGGGTATGAAATTGATTCTAAGATTTTTCGCAAAAATTTGAATCAGATAGAGAGAACCGAAAATAAACCAAACAAGTATTATTTCTTCTAATAATATATAATGTCGTTAGAACAACAAAATGAAATGCCATCAAGTGATTATGGTGCAACTGATTCCCCTGCAACTGATTCTCCTACACCTGAAATACCTGCGCCTGTAGTAGGTCCGCCTGTAGTACCTCTGCCTGTACCTGCGGCTGTAGGTGAGCCTGCGGCAGAGGAATCAAATGAAAATCCTTTACCTCAAGAAGAACCGCAATCATCAAAAAAGAGAAAGCGCAGAAAGAGTAAAAAAAACGCCAAAGGCAAGAGTAAAAAAACCATGGCCAAAATGAGAAATTGCAAATGCATCTGCAAAAGTAAACGAAAAAACAAGAAATCGAGCAAAAAGAGTCTCTATGAAATGTATAGCAATGATGGAAACTCCCAGCTCGAATGATTCTCTCGTTGACATTGAAATACAAACCCCCAAACAAAGCGTAGATGTTATTGTTGTTCCAAAAACAATCCAGGAAAAACTCGGCGACCAGGATTTTCAGCAAAAGGCTGGTGTCTCAATTACGGTTGCGTTGGAGTTGTACCGCGTGTTAATCGCGTCTTTTCTAATCCTCTTTGTGCCCCAGACATGCGGAGACCATATTTGCTCAATTTCCGAAAATGCGCAAACCGGTTCGGATCCCCTCTATAATGCCGGGTTCTCGTTTAACTGCATAACATTGATTGCCTTTATGGCAATGTATTTTGCGGAAATCAAGAGAGAAGGGAAACTAATTGCGTATTTAGACGTAAATCCCAGGTGTAAAACCGACAACGATTCGGTTGGCGAAGTTTTAGCGCGCCTTCCCGAGTACAGGAAAACGGCCATTCTGTTTTACGACGGCCTTTACCAGAAGACCGGGTATTTCGCATTGACGTGTTTTGTCGTGAACACCGCTCTCTCCGGATGCGTTGTGTACAAATACTATTTGGATGACAAGACCACGTCCACATTTATTACATCGGTTCTCTTCATGATTACCAAAATGGCGGACGTTTATTCCACTGTGAAAACAGAGAAGAACATTTTGTATAGTGCGTATCTGAAAGGTAAAGTGCAGTACAATGATTTGGATGCAGATAAAGAAGGGGAACTACGTTCCCCAAAGAACCTTCCTTTTTAAGTATGGGGTAATACAGCCGTCAGGCCTTAAGCAAAGCGGCGCCTTTGGGGAACCACGAGTTTCCCTTAGAACCTTCCTTTTTAAGTATGGGGTAATAGGGGAACCACGAGTTTCCCTTAGAACCTTCCTTTTTAAGTATGGGGTCATACAGCCGTCAGGCCTTAAGCAAAGCGGTGCCTTTGGGGAACGACGAGTTCTCCTAATCGAAATGAAGTATAATCATTCAAAAATTGTTTTATTGTGTGAATTCGGTTTAAATATGTATGATTATCCCGAACAAATTCCATAAGTGGTTGGATAATACTATTCTTATCTGCGCGTTGCTCAAAATGCACACCCATTTTAAAAAGTTCGTGTATATCCGTGTGAAAAAGTATGTTTTTGTTAAATAATTCATAGACAACCAAACTATTGGTCATTCCCATTTTTCCATAACTGATGTTTTTAAAAATTCTACACGGAATGTAATTAAGACGTAGTTGGGTTTCGTCCTGTAATGCCGGGGATATAAGCGATGTTTGAATTAATTGGATATTTTCATTTATGGATTTATTTGCGTGCGAATTCACATTGAATGTTCCTCCATAATTGTAAAAAGGTAATTTGTAAGAATCGCATATTGTTTTTAGTTTACGCCACGAAGGTGAAAATGTACCAACAAAGTTTATTTTATCCGTAGTGGTTATGCTCGGCAATTTATTTATATTTTCATTTATTTCTTCCGGTAATAAATCGGTTGCCCAATACATATACAAACATTTATAATTATCGCATAATGAAAAATATTCGTGCGGAATTCCATAATTCAATGGTTGGTAAACATACCCTTTGTTTTTATCACATTCATTGAAATCGCGCGGCGAATTTTTTAAAATGATAATATTTTCTTTGGGAACTCCGCGATAATCGCCTGGGTCTACATAATGGCTTATGTATATGCAATCATTGCGGCATGGTATTTTTTTATTTACTTGATGTTCTGTTATAAAAAGAGAACAACTAAAATCATGCGTGGATACGTTATCATTATCATCATACCAAAATGTGTCGTATCCCAGATGTTTGAATGCAATATAAAATCCATTGTGAATGTAGCTATGGGTATGCGAATGCAATTTATGTCCCCAAATAATGACTTGTTTGATATTCATATATAAATATAATATAAATAAATATTTATATATTATTGATAGATAATATATAATGAAATTATTGCACATAACGTTTCATAAAGGATGTCTATTGGACATTGAATACGCATTTACAACTCTTGGACATGAATTGCATACAATGGCATTTGATGATGGTGAAACTACAGGGGGTGATTTATATAATATTACACACGACCGTGCTCAAAAATGTTGGAACAAATACAAAGACTATTTTAATAGTTTTGACGGGATTATCACTTCGGATACATGTCCTACCAGCCGGCCATTTTTACAAAACAACTGGTCAAAACTTTTGATTATTTGGGTATGCAATCGATTCGATTACGGGATACAACCTGAAAACCAAGATAAAGAATTTTATCAACTATTGCGGGACATACCAAATCGTAAAAATGTGTTTATCTTTGGATATACACCCATTGAAAATGTATATTCCACATACGTTAAACGTGTAAATTTTGGAGATTTTGTAATAAAACCGATTGGTAAAAATATGTTGTCAAAAAACGTATGTAAAACCTACGAAAATGAAGTCAACGATGTATTTTATGTTCCAACCTATCACAATGAAACCATTTTGATGAATTTATCCAAAAAATTATTCGAACTCGGTATAAAAAATCGGTGTGAAAGATTCAATCACATTTCGGATTTATTGCAATATAAAGGGGGTATTTATATACCGTATGCATGGTCAACGCTTGTTTTTTTCGAACGTATGCAACTTGGTTTGGTAACATTCATACCGTCTCTTCGTTTTTTGATGGAATTGTTTAAAACGGGCAAATGGTGGTTTCAGCCGCCTTTTATCCCGCAAACCCCTGGATTATTGAAATTATCCGAGTGGTATTGCGATGAGCATCAAGACATTTTGGTCTACTTTGATTCGTGGGAAGATTTACAATACAAAATTAAAACCACCGATTATAAATTGAAAACCCAGAAAATTTTGGAGTTTGCGCAAAAACACCATGATGATACGTTATCAAAATGGAATTCGATCATAAATCAATATCTTGCAATATAATATTGCACTGCTCGAATTATATTGTATTCATCCATATAATATAATTATTTATTTACACATTTGGTAGCATTTTCGGCACAGGGGCATATAATTGTCGCTTCCAATGACTACCTGTGCCGACTCGGTCGAAACACGATGAGAGAAAACCGCCAATGTCCCGTCTCTGCATTTTCCGCAAAATGCGGACAGCTTCTCTACTTTGTCCGAGTAAGGAATCAAATCCAACAATGAACCAAATCGTTCTCTGCGAAAATCGCCGTCCAATCCGCAAATATGCACTTGTTTCTGGTATGTGTCTACCATTTCAATGACGGTTGGCACTAGGTCATCAAAGAATTGTCCTTCGTTAATTAGGATAACGTCCGCATCTATCCACAGGGTTTTGTCCGCCAATGCATTTGTGAAAACGCAGGGTATCTCTACGCGGTCGTGCGATGAAAGCGCGGTCTCACTGTACCGAGTATCCAACGAATAATTGATAACCACGATTTTCTTCCCTATGAATTTGTAGGCCTTATAATGCTGGATTAGGCGCGTGGTTTTCCCGGAAAACATCGGCCCCAAAATGAGTTCTAAGTACCCGCCGGATTGATTCATTATATACAGAAATGCAATTTTCCCTTTAAATCCCTTAAAGGGAACTACGTTCCCTTTTTTTGCCTTGCTTATACCTTCCCTTTTAATGGAAACCAACGGTTCACCAAGATTACGCATTATGACCCATTTTTCATAAGGGAGAGGTCATAGGAGAACCGCAGGTTCTCTTAAAACCGTCGGTTTCCTTTAATATAAAATAGTTGACCAAAACCTCAATGTTGCAATCATAATTGTGGATAACAATTTCCATTTTCTCTATGATTTCCGGTGTAACTGGATGATTTAAAATTAAGTAGTTGTAATAATCTTTGATTATCTGTTTCTTATCAATATTGTAATGAATGCTTAACTTATTAATGAACACTTTAATCTTGATTTCATCTTTCTCTCCATCAAACATTTCGTAAAGACGTTTCCAGATGGTGTCGTCCACAATATTACTTTGTTGAACAATGATATTCTGGTTCAATTGAATGAAATTAATCATGCTTCGGATATCGGATTTGTGCAAATTCTGGATGGTGTCGATGTTCTGATCGGTTAAATCGACCCCCTCTTTGATACATATCTCTCGGATAAACTCACGAATCTTTTGTTTCGGAAGCTGGTTGAAACGGATACATACAAATTCATGTTGCAGAGAAAGTTCAATCTTACTGATATAATTGCAAATCAGGAAAAACTTCACATTGTTCCCGCAGGTTTGAAGCAAATACTTCAGCGCTTGTTGCGCGTTTTTGGTCATATAATCCACCTCGTCCAGAACCACGAATTTGTAGCCGGTTTCAAATAAGTTTTTGGTTTTCACAAATTGGTAAATCTGGTTGCGAATAATATCGATGCCTCTCTCGTCGGACGCGTTCAAATGAATGACCAAACTCTTGTTTTTCTTGATTCGTTGGTACTCGTTGATCAAATTGATGATGGTGGTGGTTTTGCCGGTGCCGGGTGGGCCGTACAATAACAAATTGGGGAAATACTTGTTTTCAATCATGTTCATGAAAAGGGTTTTGTTGTATGGGTCGAGCACAATGTTGTCAAAATTGCTGGGGCGATACTTTTCGGTCCAGGGGATATTTTCGTTCATTTCTCTAATGAGTCGACAAATTTTTATATCATTTTAGGGGGAACTACGTTCCCCCTTGCCCCCTCCTTTTATAGTAAGCAAAGGAAACCGTAGGTGTAATAAGTTTACGCCACACCTTTAAAAGTTTTTATCATGAGGGAGGGTTCATAAAGGGCGTAAGAGAAGGGAAGGTTCAAAAGGAAACCGTAGGTTTCCTTTAAAATTGATTTTTTATTATCACTTAAAGCAAAAGACATAAAGAAATACAAAATGGAATTAGATAACGAATGGGAAAAATTTTTAAACGGTGGAGAGACAGACGACATTGACGATGATTCGGACGAACTCGGCGACGCGCCCGAATGCGAGGAACTCTACATTTCAACCAAAACTAAGTTGCTTTATTTGAACCAGTCCAACATTGACGTTGCCCATATATTCTGGAATGTCCCAGTCGTGGAATACTGGAAACCGGCCGAAGGGGTCATCAAAAAACAGATGAAGGTCGCCGCGCAATCGAAGGAAGAGTGTGTAGAGAATGAACGCAGGTTGAAAGAGACTTATTATTACACCGAGCGGATTATCAAACAGATCGACAACCCAATTGCAAAGAAAATCAAATTCAAAGACGAGAGAAAAGTGACAGTGGGCATTTCCACCAAAAATGTTATGAATTACCGAGGCAAAGACAAAGGCGGGGCCATGTTCAATTGCATTGCGCTCACGTTTCGTTTCAGGAACGACAAGAATAATTTTCACGAAATTCATGTGAAAGTGTTCAATACTGGAAAATTGGAAATTCCGGGGGTTCTGAACACCAGTTTGTTTGACCGCGTCAAAGTCTTTATTTTGGATACATTGCGACCATTCTTCGAGGAGCCGGTCGGGTTCAAAGATATTCCGAGCGAAAATGTGTTGATTAATTCCAACTTTGAGTGCAACTACAATGTGAATCGGGACGCATTGCATTCCATTATGAGAGGCGACAAATACCGGATTGACACGACTTACGATGCGTGCAGTTATCCAGGCGTCAAGTGCAAGTATTATTTCTGCAATAAAAATGGGTTTGATGTAGAGAAACAGACTGGTGTCATTTTGCCGGAAGACAGCAATTTGACAGTGGAGGAGCTCATTGTTTCTAAGAAATATACCAAGGTGAGTTTTATGATTTTCAGGACGGGTGGATGTCTCATTGTGGGGAATTGTTCAGAAGAGATTTTGATGTTTGTTTACGATTTTGTGAAGAAATTGCTGAAAGACGAGTACCCCAATATTTGTGTGAAAACGGAGAATCTGGGTATCATTGAAGAAAAAAAAACAAAGTTGAGAAAACGAAAAATTATGGTGTCGACCACGTATTTTTCGAATTTGAAGAATTTATAGGGCGTAAACTTATTAACCTACGGTTTCCGCTTCGCTTAATGAGAAGGATTATACATATAATTATTGGATTCTTTTTTTCATATCTTCTAGGCATCCGCGCAACTGTGGTTGAATGTGTTTTTTCAGCACATTTCGCCATCTTCTCTGCACGATTCTCAGCCAAAATGTCTTTATTATTACATTGGCCACCGTGATCCCACCTGGTAATTGTACGTAGCTGGTCTTCACAATCTCTAAGGAAGAATTATCTGGAATGACGGAACTAACCGTGTATTCGCGAATGTAGTTTTGCACGGAATACAGAGAATGGTTGAAGAACCCGCGACTGCTGATATGCAGGTCTTTCAGATAGTTGTTTTCGTTTAAGTATGGAATGGTTAAGTAATAGGTGTTGTCGCGCTCAAATGTGGCATAGTAGTCGGCGTCGTATAAATGCTCGGAATTTGCGATGAACTCGCACTTTTTCTGGTCGTCGTCTAAGGACTCGTTTTCCGACAAGGACTCGTTTTCCGACAAGGACTCATCGTTCTCGTAATAATTATTATTGTTAGTCATTTTATATGTATGGTTTTTATAAAATCATACATAAGTGGTTAAATAATTTCAATTTTAAGTAGGGTGTAAACTTATTAACCTACGTTCCGCTAACCTTTCAGTCGCTAACCTTTTAGTCGCTAAGCTAGCTTATCACTTCTTTCTGGTCATTATGAGTTCAAATTTTGGTTTCTCTATGTTGGCATTTGCCGCAACAGGGTCAAACGCGGGGTCTACAAGCCCATCAAATTGTGCTAATAATAATTTTTCAAAATAATTCGGTATTTTTTTTTCCATTTCTTGGGTTTCTTTTATATTATCTATTAGTTCAATGTATTTTTCTGGATTATGTTTTTTCAACCGTTCTTCGTATTTTATAGCCATTTCTTCGGTGCAATATGTTTTTGTGTTGTGCATTATCGGGGTAAATTTTGATTCAGACATTGTTTTCTTACCACCTATATAAAACTTATATTTATTTATTATATTTTGGATATTACAATTATATTGTTTTTCAATCATGGCCACATATTCACCCTGGATTTTTGCATGGTTTTCATCCAACCATTTAAATGATGATATTACGCCTGGATATATGTGTACAGTTTCCTGGGCAAGTAAACGATACCTGTATTTGTCATCTACATTTTTGTGTTGTATTCGGTTTGTTCTACCAAAATCTATGATAATTGCTCGGCCACTATCAACCCAAAAATAATTATATGTTGTATTTATCAATACATTTTCATCATGAAGGTCATTATGCATAAACCCAAGTTCGTGTAATTTATCAAGTGTGTATAATGCCATTCTTTTATTTGATTCGTAAAATGGTGTTTCTTCAAATGATGCAAATGGCTGATAACCCTCCATAAACTCCATTGCGAAAAATGCAACATCTCCTTGAAAAACTTGTTGTATTTGTTTATGGTGAGTGCTTTGTTGAATTATTGTATAAAATGAATTTTTGAATTCAGGTTCAAGTTTCTCTGCATGCGAATAAACGATACACGGGCAAATTGGTTCTAATAATGTATTTGGATGTCGTAATGATTTATGATATATTTCTTGTTGTATATCAATTTCTCTCTGAACGTCTTCTGGTTTTATATCTTGGATATCTTTATCATTTGATGGCGTTATATTTAAAAATTTCAGTAATAAATAATTAACCGAGTTGTTATTGTTATTTAATCTAATATTACGGTATGGGCTAACCAACCCTTCTTTTAATTTTGCTAAAACCAAAATACCAAAATATCCACGACGAAAATATGAAAAAGTTGAATTTTCAATAAAAAACTTGAATGCAGAATCCGCTGTTTGATTATTTGTTATACGTACGCCTGCTTTTTGTTTTCGCTTAACTGTTTTTTTTGCTTGTTTATGTGGCATATATAAAGTTATTTTATAATATTGTAAATTATTGAATAATTTGCAATAGGGGCAAGCCGTTATTAGGCCTTTAAGCGAAGCGGAACCTTGGTTCCCTTTACGCAATTCTTTTGGTCGGAATCTTGTTATCAACAACGTAGATGGAATTTTCGGTCATAATGATGAAATCATTGCCTACTTTGAAAATCTTCTGAATGGGGCTGGTATATTCCTCCTCACTCTTGACAAGCAACTTCTCGTTATTCTCGCGAACACCAATCAAAGCCTTTTTCTCTAAAGAAGCGGTCCAGTAATCCATCATAATGGGCTTGTCCTCTGAAATCGCAATCTTACTGATATTTTGCAAAGTGGTGGCATCGGGAAGGCGGTATTGTTCTGTTGGGGCTACAACGGGCGCAGATGAAGGTGCTTGAGTAGTAGTAGTAGTAATGGCTGTGCTCATTTTAATTATAATATGTAAAACAAAATAAAACCACTTTAAATCCTTATTCTTAAAAAATACTT
>Ga0209353_10000389_pt1 | contig 26971 bp, 23 predicted proteins | sample LauGreSpBDMM15SD_2_FD_187561 | JGI IMG/M metagenome (GOLD analysis project Ga0209353, IMG submission 187561) | Freshwater lake microbial communities from Lake Michigan, USA - Sp13.BD.MM15.SD (SPAdes) (version 2) | ecosystem: Environmental > Aquatic > Freshwater > Lake | place: Lake Michigan... | reverse complement strand
TTTCGACGGTTCCAATGTGAACTTGGGGGTTAATGGTACATACACAACCAGTACCAGTACAGGTGCATTCGATATCCAGAAGATCGGTATCGGAATGAACACTTTTGACAATTCTGGAACAACCCATGCTACTGACTATGGAGAGATAATGGCTTTTGCTAGTTTGCCAACTTTGTCACAACGACAAACCATGGAGGGGTATTTGGCCTCAAAATGGGGATTGCAACTACCCTCCAATCATCCTTACTTCACAAAATCGCCTTACAAAACCTCGTTGGCCACATTTTCGCCCATCTACATTCCCCAATCCAATAATTCGGGATATGCCGGAAGAATTGTAGAGACGTATCCGGTCGCTTATTATCCGGTTGTAGAGACGGGCCACCCACTTGGTAATTATGCCTCGTTGGAGCAGTATCCGGACAGCACGTTTTCGGGTCAGCCGAATTACGATGCGAATGTGATTCCAGATTTATCGGTGTATTACAACTTTGACATCAGCTTGGGGTTGCAGATAGGAAATTATGCAACAGGCGCCTATGTTTTTGACGCGTCTTTGTGTGATGGCGGATCCATCTCTCTCACAGATTATCAATTTGGAACCAGTTCTCTAAGTGTTTCTGCAACATCCAACCTAATTATGTCGTCGGTCTCCGTGTATCCGTTCGGCACCTCGTTCTCTTTCTGGCTCAAATCCAACGCGAATGCAAACAACTCGTATGTCTTTGCACTGCGGAACAACAGCGATTTGGCCCAGCAAGGCATCTACTTCAATATTTTTAACAACAGTTATTCGCTGAACGTGTCCAACAGCTCTACGAGCAGTTCTACTGCGAGTGGGTCAACCAACATCAACAATAATACATGGGTCCATTTTGTCTGGACTCTGGACCCCAATGGCAACTGGCGAACCTATATCAATGGTGTGCTGACAGACAATCTGACAGGCAGATTGTATCCTTCTCTCGGATCAAGAAACACAAACCATTTGGGGATTGGGGCGTTCACGGATGCCTATTTGGACGAATTCATGATGTTCAATCGGGTTTTAACTTCGGGGGAAGTTGCGACGTTGTTCGAAGGAACACCCATTTACTTGGCGACGAACAATGCAATGACAACAACCAGCGATTTTAAGTACGGAACCAGATCATTGCAATTCCCTGGAACCACCCATACGGGAACAGTGGCTTTGAACCCGATTACATTTTCTTCAGGAAATGCGATTACTTTATCGGCGTGGGTCAAATTTGCGTCGTTGGATTCTGTGCCTCGAACCGTAATCTCTATGACAAATGCCACCGATTCCATCGGGTTGGCGGCTTCCGCAACCAATTATTTGTTGTATCGAAATAACGTGGTGTTCAATGTGCCGGCTACACCGGTAACAAATACTTGGACACACCTAGTTGCAAATATGGCAAACCTCTCTACAAATGCTTGGTCAGTTACTGTAAATAAGACAATATACAGATACAACATCAATGATATTAGTAAAAATTATACAACATTTACTCGGGGTGCCATCGGCATGGACGCATCCTCCTCCACTTTCAAAATGGACGGTTTTATCGACGATGTCCGTATCTACAATTCCACGCTATCTACTGGTCAAATCTCTCAACTTTTTGATGGAAAGGTCGATACAAATGCATTAGTGAATCATTATACATTTGACCCGACTTCTCTCAAAACAAACACCTTTGCAAACTTCGCTTCCGGTTCTGTTGTCTACGACGCATCCATCTCCAACACTGATTTGCTTACAACCGTTGGGGAACGGCTCGGAACTGGTTGTTTGTATTTCCCTTCGCTCAACTACACCGGAATCGTGAATCTTGGCCCAATCGATTTACGCGCGGATCCCAGCAATGCCACCATTTCCACGTGGGTCAACTTCTCGTCTCTTGACTTGATCCCAAGAACAGTGTTCTCTCTTGGTCAGAACAACCGGTATTTATCTTTGACAGCAACATACCAGAATTACTCGTTCATTTACAACAATGGTGGAACAACTCGGTTCATCAATATCACTGGTCCGAATCTGAATACGTGGAATCACGTTGCTGTTAAAATAACAAACGATGTTTCGAATACCTGGACATTTTATGTGAACAGTAAGAAAACGGTTTTCACGGTGGATTCGTCGTTCTCTCAAGCTTTACCTACTGTTGATTTCGGAAATGTTTATACGGTGAACGCGGTCGGCATAAATTTGTCACCAGATACTTCCGCAAACCCAATGCACGGATACGTAGACGATACGCGTATTTACAACAAGGGGCTCACAGACACTGAGGTTTTCAATGTTTTTAACACTGATTACGTGTTCTCTGTTGAAACCAGTGAGGGGATAGGATTAACCACAGACGTATCCGTAACATATTTCACACCATTGGCTTACACTGGCGACACTGGAACTACCGGTCCATATGGACCTCAAGGAAACATGATCGAGGATGGACCCACTGGCTTTCAGGGTTCTACGGGTTGCGAAGGTCCCAGAGGTGTTCCTGGTCCCACAGGTCCTACTGGAACCACGGGTTATACTGGTACTGGAACTCCCGGCTCACAGGGACAACCCGGTCAAATGGGTCCCACGGGTCCCACCGGTCCAGCAGAACAAATGGCACAAGGACCCCAAGGGCCAATCGGCGACATAGGTGAAACTGGCTCAACTGGTTCAACAGGTCCCACCGGTCCACAAGGTCCTTTGGGTTGGTCAGGCATTCAAGGTCAAACCGGACAACAAGGAAGCACCGGACTTCAAGGAACCACCGGTCCTACCGGCCCTGCAGGAGCGTTTGGGACGACGGGTTCAACCGGTTCAACCGGCGCCACCGGTTTTTCGGCAAATAGTGGAGTAACCGGTTTCCGCGGTTCTCTCGGCCCCGTGGGTCCGATGGGTTCCACGATTGATTTGAGTCCAATCCCGCCCAAACAGTATGCATTCCAGGACACCATGAAACATAGCCGAATGTTGTATTCCAAATCCATTACTCTGAATTCATACACGGTTCCGGACACCACGATTTACTCATCGATTCAGGGCGACAATGTACGTTTGAACACAGATATCATTTACACATTCGGCAAGAACAAGTTGCCAGTGTATATGGCGCTCACCGGCAATTCCACCACCTATGGAAAATCGGTGTCGCGGTCCCTGAGCACCTGGTCGCCCGTTGTGGACGCATCTTCATCCCAGTTCTCTCGGGTTATCTGGGACGGACTCAAGTGGATAATCACGTATTTGAATGCGCATATGATTAGCCACACGTATGACCAAGTGTCGTATAAGCATTATGTGGTGCCGAACGAGTATGCGTCCATTGCTCTTAACCCAGTAACGAACCAATACGTGGCAATCGGAAACTTGGGCATTTACAACAGTCGCGACGGCGTGCATTGGATATCCAATCCTTCGGGTACAGCACTCATTCAGAATGCTTCCAATTACCACAATGGAAAGGTGGTATGGAACGGGGCGCTTTGGGTAGCCGCCGGAAATGGCGGGCCGAATTCGCTCCTGTACAGTGAGGACGGCGACACCTGGTACAGCGGGGGTGCAAACATTTTTGACCCCGCATATGGTTCGTTTGACGTAGCGTGGAACGGGTCCATTTGGATCGCATTAGGTGCGCCGATTACGAATCGTCATGCGATTGCGTATAGTTACACTGGCAAGTCATGGACGACGTTTCAGCTATCTAATCTGATTATTAAAAACAATAGCACCGGTTTGTTCAATTCAAACAAACCCTTCTCGATTGAATGGGACGGCGTGGCTTTCGTAATCACCTTCAATGAACTGGTGTCTTCGGGCAACTACAATTACATCACGAGTTATGACGGCTTGAACTGGACGCACGTGCAGGGTCCGATTCTCCAAAGTGCCAACATTGCGAAATGGACGGGGTCGAATTTCGTGATTGCCGGCGAAGATCCGACCAATAGCATTTTGGTCAAACAGAACGGTGGATACGCGGACTGGCATTTGGGCCACAATCAGTACAACACGACCATCTACGATTTGGAGTGCAACGCGGAGTATCAAAATACGATTGTGTTCCCGCGTTCTCTCTTGTTGTCCAATAAAAGTCATAGTCATGATGGCGGATTCACTTGGTCGGACGCCAGTTCCAACATTGGGTCATTGATGACGACGGTGAACAAGACGCACAATAATGGCAAGTTGTGGGTTGCGGTCGGCGAAGGCGCGAATACCATTGCGACATCTCCAGATGGAATGCACTGGGTCGGCGGTGGATCAGACATATTCACGACGGCAGGTTTAGATGTGTATTGGAGCAATTCTCTGTGGGTCGCCGTGGGACAAGGGACAAATACCATTGCATATTCGAACGATGGCATCTACTGGAAGGGGAACTCATAGTTCCCCTTAGACCCCTCCTTCAGGGAGAACCAAGGTTCCCCCAAACCCCCTCCTTTAATTTGGAGGAAGGAATGAGAGTTATCATTATTAGGATATCTTAATAATGATCTTCTGAAGAGGAGGGGTTTAAGGGGAACCTTAGGTTCTCCTTATTATATATCTGTATATGTTTAGTGCAATTTTAAATAATGGAACAACATGGGTTGCGGGTGGTACAACGCTGAAATACAGCACAACTGGCAAAACGTGGACCAACGTGTCTGGCCCCACCAATGTCAATTCATTGGCCTGGACCGGCACGCAATGGGTCGCCGGGTGCGACGGTTCCAATAACTTATACACCAGCAATGATGCAATTACCTGGAATTTAAACATTTCTCTCCAATCTTATACAATTATAAAGGTGGCGTATGCCAACAATACCATTTTTGTTTTATCTGTCGGCATTCTTTTCTTCTCTCAAAATCTAGGTTCATGGTCTTCCCACGTGGAAAGCGTTGGAGCCATTACTGGTTTCACTTATACCGGCACCCACTATATGTTCTCTTCTGGAACGACGCTGATTTCAAGTCAAGATTTGACGACATGGACCACCTCCACTTTACCAAGTGTTTCTACCACGTTAACTATCAACAATTCGTCGCAGGGCACTGCAACGGTCAAACCAATGACGATCGCCTGTTCCGACAGCAGTTACAATACGCTGGGATACAGTTACGACGGCATCCAGTGGTACGGGACAGGAAACACGGTTCTTCAGACAAGGGCGAACCATGTGGCATGGAACGGGACGATTTGGGTCACTGTGGGCAAATCGGTAGGGACGTGGTTTGCGGTAAGTCGCGATGGAATCAATTGGCAACAACAGGCGGACACATTGTTCGACGAGGCTTATGCAGTTGCGTGGAACGGGTCTTACTGGCTCGTTGCAGGTGAGGGTGCGACGTATTCATTGGCCAAATCTGTCGACGGGATCTTATGGACCGGAATCGCGAACTCAAAAACTCTTTTTTCGACAAGGTGTTCGGACATTGTGTGGAACGGGTCCAAATGGACCGCCTACGGTTCTCCCACTGCGGTTGCTACGAGTACGGACGGAACCACGTGGACATTGTTATCCACTGTTGTAGGAGATGTAAGCAGTGTCTTAACACCAACCGTGTCCATAACTTCGTCCACAGGTGCGAATCCCGAATACGCATTTGATATGTCTGCATCCACTGCGTGGTCTTCTGGAACCGGGTTATACGATTCTGGAACGGGGTTGTATTCAGGGTCGGATCCTGCTGGTGGCGAGTGGCTCCAGATCGATTTGTCATCGGCAGTTGCAGTCAAGCATTATTCGATACTTTCACCCAATGGATTGCAGTGGTCTTTTGCCGGATCTTCGGACGGGTCGAGTTGGACGACATTGGATACCCAAACTATGAATTTTGCTTCCACGACTACAAATCCGCTCTTTTTGTCTACATCAAATACGACCGCGTACCGTTATTACCGATTTGTTTTTATAAAAGTGGTTGCTAGTTTCACAAGTGTCGAAGTGAGAGACATCGATTTATTTGCGGTAGATGCCAGCAGAGAACTCTCTAAGTATTACAGAATCAGCAATACGAAGAAATGGACGTCGTCAGTTGTCAACGCGGGCTACACTTCTCTCATGCAATATGATGGAATACCGACTGCTTATTTGAACTCGCGTTTTTTGAACACTTTGTCGCCAGTTTCTATGCAGACATCGTATTCGTATGACGGGCAATACAACGTGATGACGGACTTGTCCAATGCAAATGTGTATTATGCCACCGATTTTTCCAACAATGTTTTTACACCCGTGAGTCTACCAACCATGGAGAAAAAGTATTCGTCGTGTTTTAATGGGACGCATTTTTTCGTGGGCGGGTCTGGAACCAATGTGATTATGTATGCGCACCCCACGAATATGTCGTTGTGGTTTCCTACCGCAAATGCAGACACCACGTTCAGTGGTGGGAAGATTTTAGCACTTGTTTCAAATTCGGGGTTGGGATTTGTATCCCCGCCGAACTCCATTTATTTGACACCGGGAGAGAAACTCTCTCTTGTTGCACCCAAATTCTATGATGAAAACATGGAGAAAAGAGGCGCGACGTTTAACTTTACTTTAAAATAGGCGTCAAACCAATCAGACATATATATTTAATTCGGAAAATATTAGTATATTATATAATGGTTTTAACAATTACTGAAGATACTATAAAAATTATAGATGAAATTAATCAAAAATTAAAAAGAAAATGTCCCAGCCTGGAAATTAAAATTAATAAAAAAGGAATTCAACATTCGCTCAATTTAGAAAAAGCTGGAAGAATGATGTCTCATCTTATAATTCAAGATGATAATAATACATATAATATTTTATCAACAACTGAGCCAGGATATGAAGGAAAAAAATACAACAAATTACTAACCGCTGTTAGCATTGTTATAGCAAGTTCATTAAATGGTCCAAGTAAATTATTTTCTTCAACGTCGGTTACCGCACGCAAAAAAATATTGGAATATTATGAGGTAGAATCAAAAATAGAAATTCATGATGATTATTACATGCCATCATCAAGTCCAAAATCAAGTCCCGAAAAAACTTATGATTACTTAATTAATATGAAATTGCCAAAAAATCAAGAAATAGCCAACAGAATTATAAATGAAACAATACAAAATTTAAATTGTAGTGATTCAAAAGGGGGAGCCAAATCTAAAAAATATATTAAAAAACAAAAAAGACAAACCAAGAGACACATATAAAATTATTACAATGTGAAGGGAGGGATCATAAGGGAACCGTAGGTTCCCTTAAAAGGGTATAAAAAAAATGCAATAATAATTATAATGTTTTTGGAAGTATTATTGCATTTGTCTGCCTATAAAATGGTAAACAACAAATGGTGCATTGAATTTTACAACGCGCAGAGAACCGATGTATTGACTTTATCTGGCGCTTCCTTTCCGCTTTTGCGTGTGGGTTCCGTATTTCTTCCGTTCATATTTATTGATTTCAAGTGGACCCCGCTCATGATATCGTTGTTCTTACTTTCTCTTACGTAAGTTTGGTTTCTGCTTGGCCTTTTCATTTTGGATGCACGATTTGATTTTGGACGCAGAGACGCCGGTTCGTTTTGAGTATTTATTGATGAAATGGTTCACCAAAATGACTGTGGTGGGTTTGCCGTGTAAGAACATATATTTTTGGATGCCGTCCACTTCATTCATGTAGCAGAACGCGGATACGTGGGTTAGGGCGATAAAGAATGCGATAAGGATTGTGAACATTTTGTTAAGTGTGATTATTTTATTTTATATTATCTTTAGTATGGAATAAAATAAAATCAATTTTAGGAGAACTACGTTCCCCTATATTAAAAAGGGAACATAAAAGTAAAGGGAGGGGGTTTGGGTGGAACTGTATAAAAGTAAAGGGAGGGGGTTTGGGGGCATAAGAGAAGCTTCGCTTCTCTGAATCCGTAGGTTCTCCCTATATATATATGTCATTTAGTGATTACATTCAGTTGCGCAAAATAAAAGAGACCAAGAACACCTATCCCTACGTGAATTCGGCAAGTCACATCCAACACAAGAAGTTGTGCGCCATTTTGGATACGCTCGAAGTAGACGAGTATGGTGATGAAGTAGCCCAAACTTTATTTAAAATCCCGATTTTAGAAGATTTAATCAACCATTGCACTCCGAATACGTTTGTGGGGAAAGTGACGACACCCGTTTTGTATTCAACGCCGAGAATCACCACGCAAAACGTGAAGACTTCCAAACATCCGAGGTTTTAATTAAGGGAACCAATGGTTCCCCCTACGACCCCTCCTTTTTATTTACACAAATGTAAGGGAACCAATGGTTCCCTTATGATCCCTCCTTTTTTATTTACACAAATGTAAGGGAACCAATGGTTAAGGTGCCCTTTAGGCACCGACGGTCGGACGCTTTGCGTCCTTTCCCCTACGACCCCTTCCCTTTGAATTGTAATTATTTTGTAATGTAGGGAAACATTGGTTAAGGTGCCCTTTAGGCACCGACGGTTCCCTTATGATCCCTCCTTTTTTATTTACACAAATGTAAGGGAACCAATGGTTAAGGTGCCATTTAAGCACCGACGGTCGGATTACGCCTTTTTTATTTTTCGAATCGATTTCTTAGATTTCTTAGATTTCATTTTCTTGGATTCTTTGTTTTTTCTTTTGCCTCTCCCATAATCAGTCCCTTTTTTACCTAAATATGCATCAAGGTTTTCCAAGTCATCCATACCCATTTGATTATATACCTTGTTTTTTTGTAACGCCAAAACTGCCATTGAATGAGGCCATTTCTCTAAAATATCAAGAATATCTGGTCTATTTTCACGTTTAGGAATATTTGTATCATATTTATCAATAGTAGCACCGTTAGACAAAAGAAATTTGACCATTTCTTTATCATTTCTCTCTAACGCCATACTTAAAGGGGTAATATTCCAAAGATCTTTAACATTTACATCGGCACCTTTTTCTATAAGCAATTTGGCAAGTTTAATATTTCCTTTTATGGATGCAACAAGGAGAGGACTAGATCCCGCTCTATTTTTATAATTTACATCCGCGCCTTCTTCAATTGCTTCTTCGACTTTTGCTAAATTACCAAAATCACAGGCTTCCATAAGAGCTTTGTTTTGTTTTTCCATTTATATAAATAGAATAGATAATATATAATGCCCTACGTTGTACGCAAGGTTTCTAGGAAGAACTGTTATTCGGTGAAGAAGGCCAAGGGGAAGAGACGTCGCACGTTGTCCAAGTGCACAACTTTGAAGAAAGCCAAAGCCCAAATCCGATTGCTGAACGCGATCGACCACAACCCCAACTTTGTTTTGAAGAAGAGATAGGATTTATTTATTTTAAGGAAAGAGATAGGATTTATTTATTTTAAGGAAAGAGATAGGATTTATTTGTTTTGTAAAATAAATAAATACATAACACCATACTGTATATTATGTCAAACCGAGATTTTGTAGAAGTGATCGATAAAATGTTGCCATACATTCCCGAAAACGATGAATTGAAACCCAGGTTGCAAAAGTTGGCCGAGAAGTATTTATACATGGCGCCCGAAATCGCCCCTCGCATTTGGGGCGTTGCCCAAGACGAAATGATGAAACGTTTCGAAAAAACCAGTGCTGTTGATTTGCCCGATTGGGCTTTAACCGTCTTGAAAATATGGTCGAACAAGGAATAGATTGGTTAATGATTCACATGCATGACATTTTGAACCAAATTTATAATATCCAAATAATAGTCCATCGACGCGGTAATAAAATCGCCCTGGTAATAATCGACACGTTTCAATATGTTATTGGTATCATACGCAACGTAGAGTCCAAATATGCCAATTCCCGCACCCGAAAGCCATTTCTTATATTCGTTTTCTTTGTTTGAAAAAAGTGCAATAATTCGGGCAATCAAGAGAGAAAGAAGCGCGAAAAACAGCCCTTGTCCGACTTGGTATCCAAGAACCGGAACCAAGGCACCGACAACAAACATGATGGCAAAGATACCCATCGCGCCTAAAATGCCATTGCGGATGACTTCTTCGCCGTATTTCTTTTTATATCTGGCAGAAAGTCGACCCAATGCATACGAAAATAGAACAAACACGAAAAATTTAGCCCAGTATGGCAAATTGGTTGCTGAAATCACCAGCAATAAACCAATGGAACCGAAGAAGTAAAGCCATTTGTTTTCTGGAACTGGAAAATTTTCCATAACATAATACGTGATGGCGAGTTGAACGAGCAAATTGGTAAAAATCTTTGCCAAAAACCCGCGGTTTTTTATAATCAAAGTGGCAATGTCGGCAGAACCGCCTTTTTGCCCTACACTTTTTTGCTCTGCAAATATGGACGAAAGAACCATTATATTGTTGTGGCCGAAAATATATATTTGTATTTTAACAAATATATAAATACATTCACAAAACTATACAATGAACCCCATCAGCGAAGAACAGGCGGTTGTTCTGAAACATATTAAAGCAGGAGAGAACGCGGTCGTCAATGCGGTGGCCGGTTCCGGCAAATCCACCACGGTTCTCTCCATCGCCACCGCCATGAAATCATCCAAAATCATCCAGTTCACTTACAATTCAATGTTGCGGTTCGAAATCAAAGAGAAGACGGAATCATTGGGAATCGCCAATCTGGATGTCCACACTTACCACAGCATGGCCGTCAAATATTACAATGCGAGTGCATACACCGACACCGGCATTCGCCACATATTAGCCAAGAAGTTGCCTTCACGTATCCGCATTCCCAAGAAGGACGTGGTCGTCATTGACGAAGCCCAGGATATGACGTTTCTCTACTTCCAACTTGTTGTCAAATTCACCATGGATATGAACCACCCTTTTCAACTCATCATTCTCGGCGATTTTATGCAGGGTCTCTACGAATTCAAGGGCGCGGACACTCGTTTTTTAACGCTCGCCGAGCAATTCTGGTGCCACCACCCCCGCGTAAAATCCACCGTTTTCAATGCGTGTGCTTTGAACACGTCTTACCGCATCACCGACCAAATGTCCGCCTTCATCAATGGGGCATTATTGGGCGAGGACCGGCTTCGCACATGTAGAGAGGGCCCCGTGCCCGTATATTATTTAAGGAACAGTCGTCGGAACCTGGAGAACACGGTGGTCTACCATATCAACCAGTTATTGGCGTCGGGGGCTTCGCCCAGTGACATTTTCATTCTGGGCGCGTCCGTCAAAGGTCCGAACAGCCAGATCCGCAAAATGGAGAATATTCTGGTGAGTCAGGGGATTCCGTGCCATGTCCCGATGTTTGAATCCGACAATGTAGATGAGAAAATCATCCAGAAGAAGGTGGTTTTTTGCACGTTCCATAGCGTGAAGGGGCGACAGCGGAAATACGTTTTTGTGATGGGATTCGACCAAGGGTATATGCGGTTTTACGGGAAGGATTTGGATCAGGATTTGTGTCCCAGTACTCTCTACGTGGCGTTAACGAGAGCAACGCACGGGCTTTTTTTGCTGGAGCGCAACGAATTCGATACGGACAAACCGCTCGAGTTCTTGAAGAAGACCCAGTCGGAAATCAAGCGGATGAAGGGCGTGGAGTTCAAGGGCACGCCGTATTTCCCCGTATACGAGGTTCCAGAGAAAGTGACGGAAGACGCGGTCAAACATTTCATCACGCCCACCGATTTGATAAAATTCATTCCGGAAGCGGTGTTGGAGGAAATTACGCCGTATTTGAACCAGATGTTTTCCGTGGTTCGAGCAAAAAGCGTAGAGATCGACATTCCAACGGTTTTGGAAACGGAGCAGGGGTATTTCGAAGAAGTGAGCGATTTGAACGGTCTGGCGATTCCTGCAATGTATTACGATTTCTTGAACAGCATTTGGGAAGAGGGTGCGACTAACGTTTTGTACCAGAACATTTTGGTGATTTTGGACGAGTTCAAGGACTACGAACACAAGTTTTTGAAAGAGATTGCGAGCAAATTGCCGGCCAACTTTTCAAAACCGTCGGACTACCTTTTCTTGGCGAATGTTTATACGGCGTTCCAAGAGAAACTGTATTTCAAGCTGAAACAGATCGGCGAGCACGAATACAACTGGATTACCGATGCGATGATGGAGAGAGCCAAACTGCGGTTGGAGAAGACGGTGGGACCAGAATGTCAAGAGAGCAAACCGCTCATCGAGAAAACGATTATCCACCAATCGCAAGAACAGGAGCACGAGGCGATTGATAACTATTTGGAGGAGTATTTTGCGGAGGGGGTGCATTTCCGTTTTACGGCGCGAACCGATTTGATTACTTCTGAAGCAGTTTGGGAAATCAAGTGTGTGAGAGAAATCACGATGGACCACCAATTGCAAGTGGTGATTTACGCTTGGCTCTACAAGTTGCTAGGGTATCCCGAGAAGAAATTCAAGATATTTAATATCCGAACCAATGAGATTCAAGAATTAAATGCGGACATGGAGGAATTGGATTTCATTGTGATTTCTCTGTTGCAGGGGAAATACCAGAAGGTTGCCAAGTTGTCGGACGAGGAGTTCTTGGAAGGGAACCGGGGGGTTTTTTAACTTCAGGGAGGAGGAAAAGCGAAATCCTTAGGTTCCCTTTATATTTTCTCTCTACGACTTATATATGCGATTATTGGAATATACTGTGTTGACAGTGGTGGTAGCATTCATCATCCAATTCTGGGTGTTAAGTGCGATCACATCGGACAAACCGCAACCCACGATGGGCAAATTTTATTTGGCAATGGTCTCAGCATGCATTATGGGGATTTTAGAAGTAATGATTTACGATAGCTATAAAAGCGTGGTTTCTCTGTTTTACTATTTGATTCTGGGTCTTTCTCTCTATCTCTTCATTTATTTCTTCAAGAATTCGTGGTGGATTGATGACACAGATTATTTGAAACAAATGTTGGAGTCACACTCGAGAGAAATGCTTTTGTCGCAAATGGCGATACAAAAAACGGAAAATACCCACGTGCAAACCATTGCGACCAATGTCGTAAATCGGCGCAAGAGAGATATGGATGTGATTGCCAAAATGCTGGATGATGCAGAGAAGAAAACAAAAGCGACCATCACCAAAACCAATGTGTTCAATTATATGAACATTGGTCGACAAGATCCTCCAAGGAGAACTACGTTCCCCTTAGACCCCTCCTCCATATAAAGGTGGTTCAGTGACGCTATATAAATCTTTTAATAGTTATATAATGCAACGAAAAACCAGAAAGGTCCGAGGTGGCGTCCATATTCTGCACAATTATACCCCAAAAACTGCAATTCATTATTTCATAGAACATGCGTCTTTCTCTCTATTTAGTGACGACGGTTCAACCAGTATAATTATCAAGGGTTCATTGAACCCAGACGCAGAAAGCCCATATCGTATGGTTCGTACACAATGTTTTCACTCTCAAGTCCGGCATATATTGTTTAAGTTTTTTGCACTTACGCGTGGAAGTAAAAAGAAAATAACCAGTCCAGAACACATTCGTTACGAAACTAAGATCCAACAATTGATTTATCGTAAATCATTTTATGACCCAAAAACATTACTTGAACCATTATGTCCGGCGATCTTGTATTCACATCCAGAAGCAATAAATGCACGAACAAAACAGATATTTTTTGGGGAAGATTTTACACAAGACATTGGATTTATAGCAATGGAATGCATGGATGACTATAAAAAACTGACATCTCTCCAAAACTCCCCAAAATATGAATTGTATAAATTTATGGCTATGTATGAATTATCAAAATTGCATAAAATTGGGTATATGCACAATGACTTTCATTTTGACAATGTGCTTATCCACGAAACATATAATTACTTTGACCTTGCAAAAAGTGGTAGAGCCATTTTAATTGATTTTGGTGATTGTATAGAAGTTCCGGCGGGTGTAGAGCCGCGTAAATTGTTGGAAATGGAGCTTGGGGGTATTCCGTCACATTACGTGGATAATTTTGCCATATTTGATATTAAAAGACAAAATGTTCACTCTATTTATATTGGTGAAATTGAGAGAAAAATCAAACACAATATTCAAGAATATATAAAACAAGTTATATTATATAAAGGAGGCATGATGATGAAATCGAATATACCAACTGTAAAAAAACACGAATGGACGTTTGTTTCCAAGGTCGAAATGGACAAAATAATGTCTGATTTATTTCTTAACAATTTGAAAAACAATCCAGATGCATATCGTGAATTTAACAATGGGATTGATAGTTTTTTGCAAGAAGAACAAAAAGACCCTCACTATTTTAAGCATTTAATGAAAGCACAAACCGCGAATTTAATTGTGAAACAAAGTTCCCCAAAGTAATAAAAATAAGAAATGGTGTTTCTTATTTTGAAAAAATATATCCTCCATATAAGAAGACCCAATTCTTTTTAAAAAATAAGAAATACGGTTTCTTATTTTTATCGCTTCATATAGGACTTGAACCTATGGTCTCTCGGTTAACAGCCGAGTGCTTTACCGACTAAGCTAATGAAGCAAAACATATTCCTCGCTGCTGTAATCGAAACAGCGACAACCTGATGACTACTAAAACATCTACAGTCAGGTACTCTACCACTGAGTTAAGCGAGGATCAAAGACCCGAAGGGAACCTTCGGTTCAGTCGGAACCTTCGGTTCCTTTACGCAAGTCGGGAATTGAACCCGAGGCTATTGCTTGGAAGGCAATCATTTTACCACTAAACTACTCGCGTCTGCAAAAGGATTGCTGATTAATTAAAATTAAAAAAAATAAAATATGCTCGGTGCTGTCGGAAACCCTCTTATGTGTTCTTTCTTGCTGGATTCACGCTGAATCGATTCATAGTTAGGGTGGCTATGTAAGAAAAGAACGAAGACATTTGGTTTCATACTGGTTTCCAAAAACCACAGAATAACCAATCTGGTTTCACAGAATAGAATGATATATTTTCTTTATATTGGTTTTTTCCTTAAACGTATTTGCCTTAAATGTATCCACAAGGAACAGGATTTCCACAGATATCTACACGAAATGGTTTTCCACAACCATAAATCAATCCAGCATTGTAGAGACGTTCGCAACCGGTTTGATTTAGGTGCGGGTCAATTTGTGTCCCATTTGATTTAAGAATACCACAACGAAAGATGCGACAATTCAGAGCCTCCACTAAAATGGTCACATTGCAGTAAGGGCATTCGATTAACATTTGTTATAGTATAGCCAATGATTTTTGCAATGTCAATAATTCTTCTTCGTCGTTGACCGGAACACTCGGAAAATGATACGACGGTGTGGGTTCTTCTTTTTTGGCTTGGGTTTCTTCGTTTGGCCTTTCTTCCTTTGTAATTTCATTCAATTCGTTTAATAAGTCTTCGTCCTCGTATATATCACTCACTTGATTCGAAAATATATCCGAGATTGCTTTTTGGGTATCATTCGACTCTTTTATCTCATCCATCAAATCTTCAATGTCATCCACATTGATATTTTGTTGAACTTTCTTTACAAATAGATTGCCTTGGCGCAATGTATCTGTGACTTGTTTATTTATAATACTCGTTTCTAGAACGGCAATCTGTTTTTCCAGTAAAATTGAAGCGCTGTCGTTTTTGCTGATTTCTTCGTCATATGTTTTCTTTTTATCAAGTAAAAGCAACGCCTTATGTCGATTTGTTTTTGCAACCTCTTTTATATCCCCCATTATTTGGGAAATTTTTTGTTCGACGCACTTGTTTCTTTTATTTAAAATATCCACTTGAGTTCTCAATTTTGTAATGGTATCAATAACACTGGGGGTTGAATCGATTACCTTCTTTTTCCCAAATAGATTTGCAAATATGTTCATTCTGTGATTAATGTTTGATTGATTATTGTTTGATTTGATTATAAAGACTCGATTTTTATTCAATTTTATTTGGAGGGTCACTTTACAATGCCAAAGCCATCCTCTCAAAGCTCGGAACAAAGGGGGTTCCGCACTTTTTGATTCCCGCTTCTCTCCACATTTCAAAAATACTTTCGTAGTCCACTGGTTTATTTGTATACAACTGGATTTTCAGCTTCTCTACATCTTCCGGTCCCATATCCGCCGATAAAACCGCGTTTAAAACGACTTGACATGCTTCCGAAACGGATGCATTCTTGCTCCAAAAAGGCGACATAATGCGCTCCACCATTTTGTCGAATTCGCATCCCGACAAGTCCACCCATTCCAAAGTGTGAGAGAAAACCAAAACGTTTTGTCCAAACCGCGATTTGGTTGCAGTTAAACAACACATCCCAATCGCCGTATACAATTCTTTCTGGGACATGGATTCGGATATATCCAACATCGCGATGTAATAATCGGGTTCTTTGCTGATCCGGTTCTCTACATACGACCGCCAATGAAGGTTCATCGCATTCAGTTCTTCGGTTTTCCCAATTTTGGACAGTCTCAAAATGCGTTTGACCAATTTCCATACCGGCACATTGTAGCTGTATTTTTTAAATGCAATCTGCTCCGACCTTTTTTTGTATTCCGCGTCGAATGTAGAGGCGCATTCTGCGCGGTCTTCTGTATCCTTGTTTGTAAGGGCGGGCTCTCCATTGTATAATTGGCTTGTAGAGAGCTTGGCGGGGTCGATGGTCGCCCATTCGTTCGCGCACTGCTTCACTTCAAGCGTATCAAGTTCCTTGTTCAGATTGCTTATCATCTTCCGGTACATCATCTTGCATTTGCGTTCGGCGGATTCCTTTTGTTCGGGGGTTTGGGCGGATTCGCGGATGGCTTTGTATTCGGGGTCGTTGTAGAGAGAAACCAAAATGTCAAACAACCACGACCGCTTTTTCGCTTCTCTCGGGACCCATTTGGCCGCATACGAAATGTGTTCGCGTGCATCGGGTCTCGGCATCGTGTCTTCATTCCACGATGACATGATCTTCGTCCATGTCTGATTGTCTTTCAGAAGTTGTTCGTTGTAGAGACAAACAATGGGTTTTATGTAAACATTATTCCGACCTTCTGCTGAATGTTCCGCCAAAAATTCGCAATAGGCACGCACGTCTCTCCACGAACCAATTTGGCGTCCTTTCTGCTCTTTTACCATCATGTAGAGAGCAAAAACGGCTTTTATCGGAATGAAATGTTGCAATGTGAACAAGTAAGAATATGTCAAATCGCGCAGACCACGCCCCGAATGGATTTTGCGCGTGTGCAAAATGGCGTCGATGATTTGATTCACCACTTTTCCTTTGAACTCGGTCAAAATTTGGAACATTTTTTGGTTAATGGGCTCTCCATCATAGGTTTCGTAGAATTTCAGGTAATGGATTCGGTGTGCAACGGGCGCCTCCGGATTGTAAACAGACAGCATTATAAATATATTAGTATACAAAACTTTATATGATTCTTCGCGTATGTTTTTTTGAGGGAGGTAGAGAGAAAGACACCCGTTTATTGGATTTTGTGACGCCCTGTTTCAAACTGGATTTTCGCCTCTTGAACAAGAAAAATAAGCTGTTGAGTGGGTGGAAAATAAAAATGGATGGGGGAATCACAATGTCAGAAACGAATGGCAGAGTTTTGAAGAAGGGTGCGTTGTTCGGTTCGATGGTCTGAATGTTTTCGGGTTCCAAATCTACAACAAAGAGAGAAAGCTCAGAAAACACATAATGGAGGTTTGCGTCGTGTTTCTTCTCTTCAATGATATTGAATATTTCTTTCTCGGAAATGGTTTGCGTTTCGCTAAATGTGTGTTTTTCCGTTTTTAAATTCACAATCGCGTTGTCTGCATCTACATAACAAAAATGCAAATTGATGTATTCCAGCGGTTCTCTCTTGTAGTTGGTTTTAATGTTGAGTATTTTCTTTTGTTCTTGGAGCCACAAATCGTCTTCGTCCATTTCATCGAGCATATTTATAATTTGACGACAAGTTATAAATATCAATCTAACGTAGGGAAACCTACGGTTTCCCCTACAACCCCTTCCCTTTAAGAGAACATTTGTAAAGGAGGGTTCAAAAGAGAACATTTGTAAAGGAGGGTTCAAAAGAGAACATTTGTAAAGGAGGGTTCAAAAGAGAACATTTGTAAAGGAGGGTTCAAAAGGGAACCTTGGTTCCCCCTACATATTGTACGTGGTCGAGTCTGTAATTTTCATTAAGGACGCCTTCTTCACATTCCATTGACGGTGGTAAGGTCTTTTATTTGGGTCAGAAACCCAGTAGGATCGAGCCGGTTGCATAAAGGGTTCGCATCCGTGTTGCCCCTTGTAGCACGCGACCTTGTATTTGGCGGGAATGTTGAGAGCCGTTGCTTCCGACGCGGGCATCTGGAATTTGGTGGGAACTGACGGCACACTTATCAAGGGCACATCCGCGTTGATTACCGGATGGATCGCCGGTCCCTCAAATGTGTTTGCAGGGCAGGTCGTGGTGCGACCCACCAATATATTATTAATGGTTACGGGTTTCGCAACCCCATTTCCATAGGTGGCGGTAGAACACTTGACGGCTTTTAGATTCAAATTGTGCACGTAATTTTCATAGGACACTTGGGGAAAATTAACAGTGCTTACTGCATTTACTCGATAATTTTGAAGAAGTTTGGTTTTTTTCAATGAAATATAATCTCCGGCTGACATTTTGCGTATAATAGAACAATAGAGAAAAAACAGACTTAAAGGGTTTTGTCAAATGGAATATGTCTCTAAACCGCATGTTTATAATCAAAAAAAAACAAAATAGATGCCCGACATCCACCATAACGTATATTCCTTACTAGAGACAGCATTTTTTTAATAAAAAAAACAACAAATACCTGTTGTTTTTTTTCATAACAACAAATACCTGTTGTTTTTTTCGGAAACAAAGTAAATTGCAAAAAATTGAAATTAAATAGAATGCATTTATTATTTGTAAACAGATGCAACATACCAAAACCAACATAACTATATGCATTCCGAGAGTGGATGCCACCATTTGCAAACAAGAGATTTTTGAAAAGATTCGTGCACTTCGCGTCGGATTCATTGAAAAAATCATCGAAATCCCGCTGAAAAACGACGAAACCGCAAAGCGCGTCATTGTCAAATTTAAAACCTGGGTAGAAAACGATGTATCCAATCAAATTCTCTCCAGGTTTGCAGAGAACAAGGATATCAAAATCGTTTACAATGACCCCTGGTATTGGGTCGCGTATCAGATGAAAAACAATCATTGAATCATCATCGATACATTTTCAACTCCTTTTCCAGGGGGATTCTGATAAATGAATAGTCTGGATTTTTGATTTCATCTTTGATTTTTTTCCGGTTCTCTTTGAGAAATTGGAGGCGAGCTGAATTGGCTTTGTTTTGGTCGATTTCTCTCTTCACCATTTTGTATCGATTTTGCAATTCGGTTTGTTTTAGTTCCACCGAGTGAATGCTTGAAAAAATATTCATTGTATTGGACACGGTTTCTTCGTTGAAATCACACAACTTGGATTCGATCTCTCTCATTTTCTCATAAAATACGGTTTGTCTCTCTACTTTGTTGCAATAATAAACCAGTTTGGACAAGAAAGTTTCCACGTTTGCAAGTATTTTTCCATATTGGAGAGAAACCGTTTGGAAGCGATTGCTGGAAACGTCAAAATTGTAATGGTGTTTGAAAAAAATGCAGAACATTGTTAAAACCCCGAGAGAACTGATTGCCACTTTCTCTGCAGAGAAGAACGGAAAAACAACTAAAGACCCAGAAAACATCAATGAAACCAATAACAATGCATCCGAATATGTTTTGTGTTGATTGTAAGCGGTGTTGTAATAACCTTTTTTGCAGTTCAAGTAGAGAGAAACCAGTTCCAGCTCTGTTTTCATATTTTGGGTTTTCTCTGCATAATTGTCGCTGCTACTGTCTGAACCAGAATGTTCTTCCTCGAGCTCGTCCAACCGCTTAATGTAGGGTTCATCCTCATTCTCCACCGAAATTTGATAACTGTCGCAGGAAGATATGGAAGACATTATAAGAGAAACTGAGATTTAAAGAGAACCTACGGTTCCCTTTTGAACCCTCCCTTATAATAGCCTTTTAAAGAGAACATTTTGATTCCTTTATTATGAGGGACATTTTAAAAGGAGGTTCCCTTTAAAATTGAAATTAAAAGGTGTTCTCTGCAGAGAAGCAAAAATAATACAAATGAATTCAGAAGAAGAAGACGAAAAAAAAGAAATTGAAGTCCGTGCAAAAATTGCACGAAACGCACGAATACGGGAATTGGCACAAATAAAACGCGTCCCGAAGAAACATTATTTGATGACCACTCGATTCAATGACAAGAGCCATGCAGAGATGTTGTCCTATTGCAATAAAATCAAGGGGCTCAAATGCATTTACGGGGTTCCCAAAGAAATCTCGGGATGCGTTGTCAAAGACGCGATTATGTTTGTCTTGGAAATGAACAACAGTCAAGACAGCATCGAGGGAATTGGAATGGTGAAAAACACGGCGTTCCCCAGTCGTTACGGGGTGTACGAGGACGGGAATTACAACCGGTTCTCATATTTAGGTAAGGCGCGCATTGACCGAAGCGATATGACGGAAGAAGAAGACGCGGTTTTAACGGCGCTCGATATCATTTGTTTCAAGGGCAAGTGTCATTTGAAGAGAAGCCACGGCATTACCATTTTCCCACCGGATGTGTTGGAAAAATGCAAGAAAAAAATGGACATCACCGAATACATTGTGAATATGTTCAAAAACAGATTGTGAAAATGAAATCACTCAAAAAATATATAAATCATTATGTTCATATTCTATATACCTGAATGGCAGATGAATACGATATTAATAATTATACAGACCAGGAATGTTTTGACGTATTGAATTTAAATAATCCGAGCGACAGAGAACTGGAGATGAAAATCCTGCAATTCATGGATAAATACGAGCAGAAATCCAAGCGTCTTTACCATTTTTTCGAGTCAATGTATGATCGTTTTTTTCAGGAATCCGAATCGGAATCAGATGTGGTCGAAGGGTTCGAATACGATATGAAAATCGTCCAAGAAAATGACAACTCCAAATTGAGCGAACAAGCCAGAGACACTACCTTAGATGCGCGTGCGTTGCAAATGAAAAATGCAAAAGTAAAAGCATCCACACAAGATATTGGTGAATCGACCACCAAGATTAGCACCGTGGCAACCCACAACGTGGATTACATTGCCGACCCAAAAAAACTTAACCCCGTGGAGAGAAAAACCATTTTCAAAATGATTTCAATCGACAGTCAGTTCCGTGAAGACCCAAGAAACACAAGCGCCACCAATTTCACCATGAATTTGTCGGAAAGCATCGACAATGTGATTTCGATGAAACTGTATTCGGTGCAAATCCCTTATACGTGGTACACCATTAACGAAACGTTTGGGAGCAATTTTTTTTACATCAAGGGCAACAGCCCCGGAATCAACAATGGGAATCACGATGTAAAGGTCGAAATCCGTTCGGGGACATACACAGGAGATGGTATTGTCAGCGCGATCAACAATCAATTCACATTTTTAAAAGGGATCCGAACGAATTCACAGCTCAAGAATAATTCTACCTATAGCAGTGTCGTTGATTTAAGTTTGGGCGAAACCACAGTTTCATTAAACCTGGGTGCAAGCGATTCTAAAATCGTTATGGAACTTGATTTGAAAAAAAAATACAACGAGACGGATTACCAGCTGTATTTTCCGAGTTGGTCCACACCCAACGTGGAAGGAACTGAAAAAAGTCTCACAATTCCCAGTTTTTTGGGTTTTAATTACACCAATTATTATCCATATGTTGCCTATTCGCAGAGAAATGTTTTACCACTCATTGGAGATATTTCTGGAGACTTCGATTCTGCAAATCTAACGAAATACCCCGTTAATCAATCAAATAATTATTTTACAATATATCAGTATTCTGGAACAGACAAGTTTAACATTGCAACCTCCACCATTATAAACGAAATACCAATCACACTCACACTTCCCCTTATAAGACATAGTCGAAACGCAATTGAGACAAATATGAAATTGGCAATGGCGTCAAGTAAGTATTTGGACCAAACGTGGTCTTATTTTAAACGCATCAACAATATTTTGAGAGATTTGTCCAATTCTCATTATGAAATTGGAGTCAAACTGAACCGCGTAGAAATTCCTCAAACAGACAATTCCAAATTGGCAATTGTTTTCCCAATTGAAACCAATATCGGTGAAAGCCACATATGGACAGGGACCGATTCATGTTTTGTTTTTAAAAATCTAGACACAATTGAAGTTAATGAAGTTGTGTCAGAAACAGAGACGCTATTAACCAATTATATTATTGATTTGAGCGCATCAACAATCAAAATAGAGTGCACCAAACCGAATTACGATGTTATTGAAAATACGCGGATTGCAACAGTTCCCGCATCTTTGACAAATGGGTATCCCAACGGTTATTTGTTTACAAATTACATTGATGCCGTAAATACTGCATTAATTGCAATGAATAATGAAACCGTTGTTCCAAGTTATAAACCAGATGGCGAGTTCAACATTAATGTGGGGTCATCCACCTACAATACTGGGATATCTATTTTTAGAGACAAAGCCAGATTTCAATTTGACATTGCGCGTGAATTTAACCAAAGCACCTACATTGTGGATTTATCGTCTTGTTTTTTGAGCAAGGACCCGTTTTTTTTCGATGCTAGTTATCATAATCTAACAGATTCTAGTTTTATACTGGTAAAACCATTCAGTTCGGCGCCATCAATTACGATTAATAGCACAAATAACAAACTGGTCTTGATACCTAAAAAAACGGGCGGACCCAATGGAAACGGATACGGCAACCAGAATAGTCCAAACATTGAATTGTTTTTCACGCAAACTAGATATGATGTATTGGACGATTTGATAAGAGGCATAAATGAGGATTTTGTCTCATTCAGGGATTCGGATAATTACCAAATTATGACAAGAAGTAGTATTTTATTTGCCAATTCAACATTGAGTTTGCAACTCGGCATAAACAAAGTGCTGTCTGAAACCAATTACAAAGTGTCGTTTATTGATAACGGCTCGCGCAATTCGTGGAATAATTATTTGTATATGGACTCCTCCTATAATTTGGCAGACAATATCAGTGTGATATTAACACACGCCGAAGTATTTGGTCGAAGATCTGTGTTCAATAACACAATCACATTGAATCCGCTGAACAACCGTTTTATTTTTAAACCCTATTTTGACGGTGTTGCTGACGCGGGTGGCGCAAATGACATTGTGTTTACGTTGCCACTGGGTCCAGATAATATTGAGGTATATACGAGAGAAGGTCTGATTACTGCAATCCAAACGTTGTTTGATGCAAATGATTTGACAAAGGGTAGTATAATCAAGCTCGTGAACGAGGGAAATTTGCAGTATGCAAACATTCGAATGAATATTAACAAAACCTATTATGCGAGCGATTTCAAGCTCGTTTTTTACGACTCGGTCAGTTTTGTTTATTGCAATGTTGGCGTTGCCCAAAATGCCACATGGGACTCGACCCTTGGTTGGCTCCTCGGGTTCCATTCATTCACCGAGTATGCATTGAGCGATTTTGTTACGACTGAGACTTTTGTTACGACTGACAATTATTTTAAAAATGTATTCAATGTTGCAAATTATGGATACATAAACTCATACAATTCGATCACGCAAAAAATTGCAATTATCGGAGATGTTCCTTTAAACACCAATCTGTATAATTATTTTCTGGTGGTGTTGGACGATTTTATCCAGAACCATGTGAATGCGGGATTGATTACCATTACTTCCTTAGAGAAAGACGTTGCTTTGCCATCTTACGCTTCTCGCATTTCTTATCAATGCGACCCGGTAACGGGTCTTAAAACCGCGGTTTCTGCCACCAATAAATTAGGTAACGGGGTGGATGGTAAACAATTGTATGCATTTAACCAAATCATAGAGAACCGGCGGACCAAATCCAGAAGTTATGCGTCGGGTCCCTATTTGAAGGACGTGTTTGCGCTGATTCCAATCAAGTTGGCGGGTTTGCAATTTGGACAAACCTATATGGAGTTTGGAGGCACATTGCAGAACCAGGACCGCAAATATTACGGCCCCGTTCGTATCCAAAAATTCTCCATTAAATTGATGAACGACAAGGGGCAAATCGTGGATTTGAACGGCGCGAACTTCTCGATTTGTCTTATTTGCGAGATTTTGAATACAAGTACAAAGTAAAATATATAAACCCAATTGCATTATATATTTTATTTATGTCTCTCATTTACAACGTCTTCAGTTATGTGTTTGGTTCCTCAAAAAAGAAGGAAGAACCTCAGGTGGTCGATGTGCCTCCATTGGTTGCGCCCGACAGTCGCGTTTTGCATTTATTTTACAACGTGGGTCGCGATACCAGTGACCAAGTGTTGGACAATTTTGCTTGTGCCGCCGCCCAAGAAAGTTTGTTGTATACAATGAAAACCATCGCCTACATTCGAAATGTTCGCGGTGAACGCGCATTGGCCCGCCGTTTGCTCGATTGGTTGCAGAGATACGACGAACGCCAATTGATTGAAAATATGCCTGTGTTTTTGCAAAAATACGGTCGCTACGATGACCTCGTGTATTTGCCCCGCAACTCGGACGCAATGTATGCTTACGTGAAGCATTTGGGCGAACAATTGGTTGCCGATCGTGCAAACATGGAGCTTGGGAAACCCGTTTCTCTCGCCGCCAAATGGGTTCCGTCTGAAACGAGCGCGGTCAATAGAGAAACCGCAATCACGTTCAGATTGGCCCGTGCAATGAAAGTCAGTATGTCAGACCTTCGCAAGAAGTATTTGACCCCGTTGCGCATCCATATTGGCATTCTCGAGCAGAAAATGTGTGCAGGGGATTGGGAAAACGTGGATTATGCGTCCATTCCTACTCAAGCGTTCAAGCGCCATATCAAGGCATTTGAGGAAAACGATCAAGAGCGGTTTATCGAATATATGAAATCGCGTGTTTCAAAGGCGCCAGACAATGTGATTGCTCCGTATTACAACGGTGACCCCCTGAATGAAGAGATCGAGACTAAATTGCGCGAATTTGTGCCTTTGAAGAACACCGTGGTTCTAGGAAACCGTTCTCTCATTTCGACCACTCTTGCGCTCTTAGCGGACCACGTGATTGTTGGAGATAAATTGGTCGCAATCACCGGCGAGACCTTTTTCGAAAAGGTCCGCAATATTTGTGCATTGCCCGTTTATGATTCTCTCCATATTTGCGGGGCTTTGAAACTCATTTTGGAGGAGAAATCTGGAACAGAGAAACTGATCATTGTGGGCGACGAACCATTGAACAAGGCCGACAGTGTGTATACGAACGAAACCATGGAAAAAATGTTTTCGGACGCGGGTGTCGAGATGCCCCAGATTGTGTATTGGAATGTGAGCGCGGAACCCGTCTGGTTCGACACCGTGTTTGGAATTCGGACCGTGTCAGGATTTTCCACCGATGTGATGCAGTGCATTTTGAATAACAAGTTGCCGACGCCGTTCAATGTGATGATGACCGCATTGGAGAAGTTTGTGGAAATAAAGGAAGTGATATAAACATATTTTCTTCGATAAAAGCCATTTAAACAGAGAAAACCATATATTTTTATAACAATGGATATTATTATAAAAAAGTTCCGCGGGCTTTGCAATACCGCCTCTGATATCAACGAGCATTTACCTACATTGTTCCGGTATGCCAAGCAGTGCAACAGCGCCATTGAATTGGGTGTGCGCGGATGCATTTCTTCGTGGGCCATCTCTGCGGGTCTTCTCGAGAACAAGAACGGGATTCGAAAACGTATGTTTATGAACGATTCGCGCGAGTGTCAGATCGGCGAATTCGTGGACGCCGTCGAAGGTTTGAACGTGGATGTCAAGTACGAGTGGAAAAACGATTTGGAACTCCAGTTTGACAAAGACGAAACTTTTGATTTGGTTTTCATTGATACATGGCATGTTTACGGACAAATTCGCAGAGAACTGGATAAATTCTCTGCAGTTTGCAATAAATACATCATTATGCACGACACCACGATAGATGAAATCGACGGAGAGACCGTGCGCGAATATGGTTACAATTACCAGCAAGCATACGGTCGTGCAACCGAATTGGCGGCTCAAACCGGAATCCCGAGAGAAGAGATTCTGAAGGGGATGTGGTTTGGAATCCAGGAGTTTTTGGCGAACCATCCCGAGTGGTATATCAAGGACCGTTTTTTCAACAACAATGGACTCATGATTTTGGCCAGGAGATAGGAGAACCAACGGTTAAGTGGCGCAAGGACGCAAAGCGTCCTTCCCCTATAACCCCTCCCTTATGGGAGTGTTATTAAGAAATTCAAATACTTATTGCATTTCTTAATATAAAGGGAGGGGTTATAGGGGAACCGTCGGTTCTCCTAAGTATTTGAATTTTCTTCATTTTGAAGGTCGATTCTTTTCTCTCGATGTTTGTTTTTAAAAACGTTTTTATCAGGAACAAAAATGTTTTTGAAAATATATTTTTTGTTTTTATTGCATTCGAATTTCCATAAATAATATTTTCCGCCCTTATTATAAATGTCGATTGTGGCTTTAAAGCGAAAAACGGAAGCACGCTACAACAATTTAAGCGTTAATCAAAAACAATTCTCGATTAACGGTACCACTCGTAACCAGGGCTACATCGGTCAGACCTCGTTGACCCGCTCTCTGATCCATACCCCCAGTAAGGGCGCGGTTTTAAAAGACTTCAATGGTCGTTATGCGAACCCGAATATCCGGGCGTCCGAAACAATTAGTTTAGAAGATAACACCGTGGTGAAGCCATCTGTGTTGTCTTTCAAGGGAATGATGGCAAAGCGAGAAAGGTGGATAACCCGTCCTTTCCCCCATGCCGTCGTAAAACCCGACGGAGGGCAAAATATCAATGATCAGACCGATTACATCACGCGACTCAAGAAAAAGAC
>Ga0209353_10000388_pt1 | contig 27002 bp, 19 predicted proteins | sample LauGreSpBDMM15SD_2_FD_187561 | JGI IMG/M metagenome (GOLD analysis project Ga0209353, IMG submission 187561) | Freshwater lake microbial communities from Lake Michigan, USA - Sp13.BD.MM15.SD (SPAdes) (version 2) | ecosystem: Environmental > Aquatic > Freshwater > Lake | place: Lake Michigan... | reverse complement strand
ATTCGTTTTCAACGTGGATCCGGTAATGCTGAACCGAGTTGTATCACTCACGGAATATGCAATAAACGCATTATTTGGATTGTCGCATGATAATGTACCAATCGTCGTACCAATCGGCTGTAATTCATTGACTGAATTATTACTCAATATAATATTCGTTGGCGAGATAAGTATACCTGCAACAATATTATATGTGATTGCGGCATTGGACGTCAATGTCAAAATATAAGTGGTATTTCCAGATGCAGTGACCGGTGTTCCATCCAAAAGGTCAACGTTAGCTGCGCTGAATGTGCCAGTTATGACATTGGCACCGCCCGATATATCTAATGTATACGTAACGATTCCAGTGCCACTAAAACTAGTTACACCAAACGGGTATAATTTATTTCCAGCAGTAACTTCAAATGAAACTGCATCTGTATCGTTTGCATCAATTCTGTCAGTGATTATCAGCGTATTATTAACGAATGATAGTGGTGTTGGATCCATGAATATTCCATAATCCAAGTCGGCTGTAGTAAACCCTACAGCTTCTAATTCTGTTACAGTAAACAATGCGGTTTTCAATTCGGTTGCAGTAAACAATGCTTCTTTCAATTCCGTCGCATTAAACGATGCATCTTTCAATTCAGTTGCCGTAAACAATGCATCTTTCAATTGGGTTGCATTAAACGATGCATCTTTCAATTCAGTTGCCGTAAACAATGCTTCTTTCAATTCCGTCGCATTAAACGATGCATCTTTCAAATCCGTCGCAGTAAACAATGCTTCTTTCAATTCAGTCGCATTAAACGATGCATCTTTCAACTCAGTTGCATTAAACAATGCTTCTTTCAATTGGGTTGCATTAAACAATGCTTCTTTCAATTCAGTTGCATTAAACGATGCATCTTTCAATTCAGTTGCATTAAATGATGCATCTTTCAACTCAGTTGCATTAAACAATGCTTCTTTCAATTGGGTTGCATTAAACGATGCATCTTTTAATTCGGTTGCAGTAAACAATGCGGTTTTCAATTCCGTCGCATTGAAAGATGCATCTTTCAATTCCGTTGCGGTAAACAATGCGGTTTTCAATTCCGTCGCATTGAAAGATGCATCTTTCAATTCTGTTGCAGTAAACAATGCTTCCTTCAATTCTGTTGCAGTAAACAATGCGGTTTTCAATTCAGTTGCATTAAACGAGACATCTTTCAATTGGATCGCATTAAATGATGCATCTTTCAATTCAGTTGCATTAAACGACGCATCTTTCAATTGGATTAAATTAAACGATGCATCTCTCAATTCTGTTGCAGTAAACAATGCGGTTTTCAATTCAGTTGCATTAAACGAGACATCTTTCAGCTCCGTCGCTGTATACGCAGCCGCCTTCAACTGTGTTGCATTATATACTGCCGATTTTAACTCAATTAGATTATAACCCACATCCCTCAAATCCGTTGCAGTGATGGGTATTCCCTGTGAATCCGCCGCGGTTTTTAATGCAGGGCCCTGCAGATTTTGACGACGCAATTCGGCGGCTTCGCCAGAAATATTCGTCACCAATATTGTCCTCGAACTCGACGATGATAATCCGGCAATCGAGGCAGTAATCGTAACCGTATAACTGGAAGTAGTCTCGTAATCAAATATAGCATTTGTTTTCAACGTGGATCCAGTAATGCTGAAATTGGCAGTATCGCTCACTGAATACGTAATAAAAGAAGTATTTGAATTATTGCACGTTAATGTACCAATAGTCGTACCAACGGGCTGCAATTCATCCACCGAGTTATTGCTCAATTTAATATTCGTTGGCGGTACGAATATGCTCCCGACAATAGTATATGTCATTGCCGAATCTGCGGTCAATGTCAAAACATATGTGGTATTTCCAGACGCAGTGAGAGCGACACCCGCCAAAAGGTCAAAATTAGCTGCACTGAATGTGCCGATTTTGAGACTGGCACCACCCGATATAGCTAATGAATAACTAATCGTTCCAGTACCACTAAAACTGGTTACACTAAATGGGTACAAACTACTTCCAGCGGTAAGTGAAAATGAAAAAGCATCTATATCCGTTGCATCAATGCTATTTGAAATGGTCAATGTATTGCCGACAAACGCCAATGGGTTTGGTTCGATTACATTTGCTGCGTAAATATATGCAGCACCAGAACCATATTGATAATTAGGACCGTAATACCGAGCTGCCCCAGCAATCACATAATTTCCATCTATTGCGACCGATGCGCCGAACATCATAGCCCCGTCTGAATAACTTGCGCGAAGTATTTTTGTTTCATTCCAATTTCCAGAACCGTCGCGTTCAAACATATATGCCGCGCCATAATTATCATTGATACCATAAGAAAAAGTACCGTCTTCCTGATTTGCCCCAACAACTGCATAATTTCCACTGATTGCTACTGAAATACCGAAACGGTCATTTGCCTCCAAATTACTTGCTCTAAGTAGACTTTTTTCAGTCCAATTTCCGGAACCATCACGTTCAAATATATATGCTGCGCCACTATCTGCTGTAGCATTGCTGCTACCGTCTTCCGACCAAGCCCCAACAATCGCATAATTTCCACTTATTGCGACCGTTTCGCCGAACCTGTCACTTTCACCGAACTGGCCATAGCCGAAATTACTTGCTTTAAGTATAACAGGGTGTTGAATCCAATTTCCTGAACCATTTCGTTCAAATATATATGCCGAGCCAGTAAAACCGTAAGCACCACCGGGCGCCCCAACAATCGCATAATTTCCACTGATTGCAACAGACCAGCCGAACTCGGCATATGTCTCGATATCACTTGCTCGTAGTAATTTGGTTTCAATCCAATTTCCAGAAATACGCTCAAATATATACGCCGCTCCACTATCTCGTTTGCTATCATCATTATCATCTTCACTATATGCCCCAACAATCGCATAATTTCCACTTATTGCGACAGACGAGCCGAAAAAGTCCCCACTACCTATATTGCTGGCTCGAAGTATAGTTTTCTCGATCCAATTTCCTGAACTATCACGTTCAAATACATATGCCGCACCACTATAAAAATATTCATCACTACTACCGCGTTCATAATGTGCCCCCACAATTGCATAATTTCCGCTTATTGCTACCGACTGACCAAATCTGTCATTTTCCCCCAAATTACTGGCTCGAAGTATCTGTTTTTCAATCATCATTCCCGAATTATCGGGTTCAAAAATATATGCCGCGCCATTATTAAACGTTGTACTAGTGCTACTACCGTCTTCCTCCCATGCCCCAACAATGGCATAATTTCCACTTATTGCGACAGAATAACCAAACGCATCATCATCTTGAGAATTACTTGCTCGAAGCATCGTTTCCCTAGGTGACGCCCATATGTTATTAACATATATTCCAGAATCCAACAACCCAAAAATAGTATATGTGATTGCTGCATTGGCAGTCAATGTCAAAATGTAGGTGGTATTTACGGATGCAGTCACCGCGGTTCCAGTCAAAAGGTCAAAATTATTTGCACTGAATGTGCCAGTTTTGATGTTGGCACCGCCCGATATATCTAATGAATAACTAACCGTTCCAGTGCCAGTAAAACTGGTTACACTGAACGGGTACAAACTACTTCTAGCAGTAAGTTCAAACGAGACAACATCAGCATCATTTGCATCAATGCTGTTTGTAATGGTTATTTCATTGTTGACAAACGATAGTGGTGTTGGATCAACGAGTACGCTTCCGTTGGATTGGACTATTCCATAATCCAAATATCCAATAATAGTATAACTGATTGCTGCATTAGCGGTCATTGTCAATATATATGTGGTATTTACTGACGCAGTTACAGACCCATCGCCAGGTAAAAGGCTCGCGCCGGATGAACTGAATGTGCCGGAATTTACATTGGAACCGCCAGATATATCTAATGAATATGTAACCGTTCCACTGCCGCTAAAGCTAGAGACGCTTAATGGGTATAATCTATTTCCTGCTGTAAGCTGAAATGAAACAACATCAGTATCTGTTGCATCAATTGTGTCCGCAATGGTGAGTTTATTGCCAACGAACGAGAGAGGGGTTGGAATATATGGTTGACCCCCTGAATTTGTGGGTATTCCATAATCACTATCGAAAGTCCAATTAAATTGCGTCGCGAGATTGTTAAGATTCGTTGCCGCATCGGTGTAAGCACCTGCATCAACACCAATTGTACATGCACCTGGACCCGTTGGAGTAAATGTGGCAGTATAAACCTTACCGTCCGTTCCGATTCCAGCAAAATTACTTAATGCACCATTAGTAACGCTAATCCCCCCTACCAGAAAATTGTTTGTTGCTTCATTGGAAGTGAATGTCAATTCTATGAATGTATTTTGGGTGGTTGAACCACTGGTAACGCCAAGGGTTGTGGATGTTATGGTCATGCTAGGTGAAACGTTATCAAACGTCCAAGTAAATGTGTTTGTAGCAGCATTGTCTTCACCAGCAGCATTGGTGAATTTATTTGCAGAAACATCAATTGTACATAAACCTTGACCAGCTGGAGTAAATGTGGCTGTATAAACCTTACCGTCCGTACCGATTCCAGCAAAAGAAGAAAATAATGAACCATTAGTAAGAGTAATATCATCTCCCGCAAAATTACTGGTTGATTCGTTGGAAGTGAATGTTAATGCTATGGATGTATTATTGGTGGTTGAACCACTTGTAACACCGGGGGTTGTTGATGTTATAGTAATGGTAGGTGGCGGTGGAGGAAGAACAAAATCTACACTACCATTCCAGAAAAAATATTGGTTCGTAGAAGGAGAAGTTATCCCAAATTTGCCTGTATTCATTGTGACAGTAAGATTATTAGAAGTTTCCCGGAAAGCCTGATCGCCAATAGACGTGACCGAGTCAGGAATGTTTATGGACGTTAAACTATAGCTACCCCGGAAACATCGATAACCAATAGTCGTGACATTTTTACCAATCGTCACTGATGTTAAACCGCCGCAATAACTGATAGCAAATTGACCAATAGACGTGACCGAATTAGGGATCGTCAACGATGTTAAAACACTGCAACTAGAGAAAGCGTAGTCACCAATAGACGTGACCGAGGTGCCAATCGTTACTGATGTTAAAACACTGCAACTAGTGAAAGCCCGTGCACCAATAATTGTGACTGAGTCGCCAATCGTCACTGACGTTAAACCACTGCAAGTATCGAACGCACCATCATCAATAGACGTGACCGAAAAAGGAATCGCCACTGATGTTAAACTTGTGCAATTGTTGAAACAATTTGAACCAATCGACTTGACTGAGATGCCAATCGTTACTGACGTTAAACCGGTGCAACCGTAGAAAGCAGTAGTTTGAATAGATGTTACCGAGTCAGGAATCGTCACTGACGTTAAACCACTGCAACTGAAGAAAGAATAAGGGTTAATGGAAGTAACTGTATAACCATTTACTGTAGAAGGAATAATTTGTAGACCACTTAGACCTGTACCTAAAGTAGTTGCACCACCAAAATTAAAATCACCTATTGATGCATTATTACTTCCATCTAACGTGTAGTTCCAAATAATACCGTTCACATCTGTGAATGTTGGCATCGTTATATAATAATAGTCGATAATAAATGAATCTAAATACCAAATTGGTAACAATACACTTACAAACAATTTATCGTGTAAGTTCGCACATGTTGCACTATCATGCTACAACAGTCTATTCATCATCTCGAATAGAATGTTATTTTACGTGGAATATCATGCACCCATCCCCAATACATTATCCATCATCCACCATCCACATTATTGATCAAGCGCCACCACACGGCGTTTTAAATCATGGATTTCTTTCACTAAAACACCTATAAGCCCGTTATAATGAACTCGTTGATATTCGGGTCCATCTTTTTCGCCTGTAACTAAATACGGATAAACCGATTGCAATTCGTGAGCTATCAACCCGAAATCGTGTGTGTTTGTCAACGTATTGTCATATTGAATAGGTATCAATTGATCAACAGTATACGTTTCATCCAACTCAATCACGCCAGTTTTAATACGATAATCAGATGTTGTATTAACCGTTCCTGCTACATTGACTGCCCCATTTACTGTAACTGCGTCAAACGTAGAGTCTTTGAATATGACATTTCCATTTGCAAATGTGCCGCTTAAAATATTGTCGTCATATGTCGTCATAAAGGTCCCATCACTTAAATCGAGTTGCCCGCCAATTTTAAATAATGTATTTGTGCTAATGTCTACTTTTGCTCCATTAAATGACGAATCTCCCACAACACGTACGTTGCCAGTAATAATAATGTCACTTACATCTGTTGTAACTGCGTAACCAATAACTGCAGTACTGGGGATTATATTAGAGGAAAATGCACCGCTGAATTTGCCGTTTAATGACAAATCCCCACCCACAGACACACTCCCATTTGTCGAAATATTACCCCCAATAAGCAACTTCGAATTCAATGTTAAATCGTTAACCACAGTTGATGTGCTAGTGCCACTACCGACAAGCTGGTTAAGGGATGCATCCCCGACAATAACTAGTGCACCATTATTACGAATCACCAAATCGCCGCTCAAATCAATGAAATTGTTTACATACGTTTGATTGAATATGTTGGAATTCGCAGATAAATCTAACCAATTAGAAGAGGCCATTATGGGTTTATATTATCTCCGCATAAAAAAATCGCGATCATAAACCTAAATCATATAGTTGTCCACATACTTGTTTCACTCGCGTATATAATTCGGTAATCATGTCGACATGTTTTCGGTCCACATAATCCATTATGACATAATTCCCCAGAAATTCACTACGTAAAATCGTGTCTAAATCACAACCTACCAATGTTCGTAAATACGTATCATGCAAAAACGCCGGCATATTTTCACATACAAAATCATTCCACTTCAATACATAATCCAGCCAGTTGTCGTCACCAATTTGCGGAGGGCTCGCGCGGGTCGTAAATTTATGTTGAGCAGATTGAATGACCCCTGTAACGGAATCATGGTTCTCTTCCACCCTATAATTGTACATGGGTATTTCGATCGTGGCATATATCCACTCTGGCGATTTCCTCCGCAAATATTCGCCCAAAAGTACGTCGCAACACCGATCGTCTAAAATTCCGGGTGCGGGTTCCACCACTTCAAAAAATCGCCCCAATAAACTAATATGTATACAATAACACCAATATTCGTGTCGCTGCGTATTATGAGTGACGCGCGAGACATTCTCATATAATCCGGCCAATTTCAGCTGCCAAAGCGCCGCATCACGGCTAGCGTTTATAGTTTCGATCTGTCCAATTGCTGCATATATGGTTTGTATAAAAGAACCAGTTCGGTCCGGATGATATGTATCATCGTCGTCGCAAAACATGATCCATTGGTGCTTTTCTACAATTTCATGGTATAATAATAAATAATGACGCATTTGCGAGGTCTTTTGGTCGCGAACACGAATATTTAGGTATTCTGGCAATATGAGCGATGTATCCGAATAAAGACAGTTTAGTGCATGTTCGCGGATATCTTGGTTTGCAAAAGAAATGGACAAATAAATAGATATTGGTATGGACTGTGTAACCAGCGACCGCAAACATTCCTGTAAATATTTTACACGCAGTGGGTTGGAAATATGCGATGCAATGGCAATGCAGAAGGGAGTTGTGGACATATTCGCGTCTTGCATATTATGTAAATTAGATTAATATTTGTATGAAAATCGTTTAATATTGTTTTTGCATACAAATATAAAGTTTGTCGTGATAATATATAATCTATTCTTTTAGTAAATATAATGACCACCCCGCCAAAATATGCAATTATGGCAATACCTATTAATGAAAAGGCGGAGAAGCTCGAAAACACGATGTTTTATGAACGTAGTGCGCCGTTTACAATTAGCAATCGGCTCAATCAGGAATCATATACATGGGAAAAGGTGAATGCCACCGACCAGACGGATGTCGAAGCAAATGTTAATACACCGGTTGCGTTCATATTGGTAACACGTCTGCGTGATATCGATATAAAATACAAAGATATGAGCATGATGCAATATATGGTCGTTAAAACAATCAATTTCGATCGTAACATTTTAACCATTTCAAAACATCCCGAATATACTCTCAATTGGGAATACACATTAGACCCCATGCGTCTAATCACACCGACCGTAAACGGAGAAATATTCATAGAAGCTGCGGCCAAAGAAGCAATCATACCAAAGACAAACGTGCCCATGCCCGGTATCAATCGTGATATGACTCAACCCGAATTGGTCGCAACTTTCCAAAAATATATTTATTTTTTATTTAGGCAGCCATTCATGTTTAAGTTCAATGCGCTTACTGTAGATAATATACATGTCATTATGGAAAACACGTTTACTATAAAATCCGCGGCCTATAAGATCGACTCGTTTTTAATACCGATTTTACAATTTTCATATATTAAGATAAATTTCGAACAAAATGAACTACATGACCATCTAGCCGGAGATATTATGATGGTTGATAGATATAACAGAATAATCGAGACGGATTCAAACACTTATAATAATATATTCGGCACTACAAACATGAATGATACATATATCCATATATTACACTTTATTGATTTGGTGAATCATATATTAGAGAAAGTATTCAAACTCAACGAGAATGCAGGTAGACCTCCGCGTTTTGACATATTTTTTGCCAACGCAGTAGATGTAATATTTGCACGAACAAAAGATATACCAAAAATTTATAACCTAATAAAAAATACGCTCGATACCATCGTATTAGCACATGTAAATATTCCATTAAAAGCCTATATAAATATACTAATCGCAAAGCAATACAGCAATGATGTTATTACATATTTGAGAATCAACAATACGGAGCCGGGATTATCTAAGGAAGATATATTGAAATATTATAACAAACGGTATAATATCAGGTTGAATCAAGTAAGAATACCAGAAATCGGTTGGGACGTGCATATTAATAAGAATACGAAGGTCAATTATATATCAACAAGCATGTTGTTAGAAACAGTCGGTCCACTCCAAATACCATTTTATAAAATAATGGATGATAATACAGTGGCGATTTCACAAGAACTGATTGACTATTCGAAGTTGAATGCAAACTCCCATGTTAAAACGAATGTGACTTCCCGGGTTAGTCCGAATGTTATACCCGAAATAACCAGTGTAATCTATCAAAATAAATATTTGTTCGGTAATTACAACCGTGTATTTCCATTAACGGATGCTCCCAAGCCAAATGAACGGACATCCAACGAAATGACCGAAGTAATCGAGCAAATTTGTACAAAAAACCGACCAGTGTTTTTACTGGGATATGGTGCATCTGGATCCGGCAAAACCGCGTCGTTAATCCATTTAAAGGCCAGAAACGGCGAAGCCGCGGAAGACGGAATCATTGTGCATTTATGCAAAAAGATTGCTGAGACCGGCATTAATAATAAATCCCCTACCCGAATAGTCGTTAATATTAAAGAATTCTACAGTGAAAATAGTGAAACTGTAGACAAAACCCGCGAGCCAATTGTATTTACCATGCGCAATGGTGTATTTGTCGCGAATACATCAGCGCCCGGCACAATTACATATAACCACCCCGAATCTGTCGAAATCGCCTCTGGCAATAAGGGCAAAACATATAGCATGACGAACCATACGCTGGGCGAAGTATTAAAAGAATTGGCCGATGTGGACCGATTGGTCCGGGCTACCACAAATAATCCACAGAGTTCTCGAAGCCACGTGTTAATATTTATTCATTTTTATTCGGGAGACGAGACGATTGCGAATACATATTTGAATAGTTTAGTAGTCGGGGATCTAGCAGGGAAAGAAAATGAATTTAAATGTGCGGATATAAATACAATTATTTCGTTTTTGAATAAACAAATCGTAAACCGCGGGGCAGAGAACGACGGGAAACCATTTTATGGCGTATATGCAGACATTCATCATCAGGGAAAGGACGAAGTACATAATTCATATCGAAAGGCCGATCTTAAACCGGTATATAAATTTACAGCGCCTTATTATTCGGGGCATTTGGTGAAAAACGAGAACACCCACCCACATATTAATTATCTCACAAAATTGGGCTTATGTTATAGAAACCTCTTATTGCCCGCTGAAAATAAGAGTAAATGTTTGGCCGCATCCATAATCAATGTAGAAATAAAAGACAATGAAGTATATGCGAAAATGCTGGAACTATCAAGTAGCAAATTGCCCGTTCCTCCTGTTGTAAAAAATAAATTGATTGATTATGTGCACGATAAATTTCGTTATACAAATACAACGTACGCTGGAAATTATTCAACGGATATATTGACATGGTTTATGAAAGAGTATGTGTTTGATAACGATGAGCCCGATGATTCGATTGCAAACTTCACACAGCGCTTAATCGATACAATCAAATATATGAAAACGATGTATACAATTAATGCGGATACGAAAAAAAAATGGGTATTGTTTCCCAATGCACCAAAAGCCAAACATATCGAGCCCGCGCTTACTGATTTGCCATTGAAATTGAATCCCAAATATTTGCATGATAAAGACTACTATAATTTAATTTTTTCGGCAACTGGTACAAAAGAAGCAGAAAAAAACTATAAATATAACGAGTATGTGAACGCAATAACAAGTATTATTACATCTCTTAAAGACCCTGCGAATTCTACTATATTTTCGAATACGGCAGAACATCGAACTGCGATTATAAGTGAAATAATGAAATATATGCAGACGATAACAAATAAACCATCATCAAAGGCTATTCCGTCGTCGAAAACATATACGTTTGTAATATTGGATAAAGTGGATGACTACTATGTTCCCGTTATCAAAAAATTTAATGTGGAAGATTTAGCCAGAACATTTTTCATTGGAAATAAGACAGCGCTATATTCTTACTATAAGGTGCATTATGCGCCTCCTGGTTACGATGATAACGACGATGATGACAAAATTAGTCCCGTATATATCAAACTATTTGCAGATATAATGAATGCAGTGAATAGTCCAAAGTCAACACGGTTTTATGAATATGTCGGTTTATTCGATCAACTTGGCAACATCATAACAGAAACGATTGAACGAATTAATTATGGTGCGAAGATCTGTGATGAACGACTCGCCGAAGGACAATTTATTAATGCATCACTCGATACCATGCGAACCACAATTAAAGATATTCTAATGAAAAAACACGAACAACGTGGCACACTATATTTTTCGCCAAATTTTATCGACGAATGTTTAGTATCGTATTGTCCATCTGGGGTAAACTGTTTTAAAACATCGGTTTCTAGAAACCCCGCGATTCGTCGATCGTTTAATTTGATAGAAACCGTTGGTAAAGGAATCATTCGCGCAAAATATCGAAAAGAAGCAAGCAATGTAACAATAATGGCGGAACTGAATCGTGTTTATAAAGACATTGCACTTTGCATTTTTGGTGTATTCAATGTATCCAGACTGGCCGATAATCCACCATCGGTGCCATACATTGATATTAATAACTTAAAACGATTATTTTATGATTCGGGGGATAAGTATGCCGCCGACGATATGTTTCGCGAATCGTATCCAGTGCATGTGTTACTTATAGATTTGAAAAATTTGCTCGAGGCGTTAAAATTAACACAATCTACTTTTTATAAACTACTTACCGAAATTTTAACAAAATTTAAGGGAATTCATGATGTGGTCGCGGCAGCATTAGTAGAGTCAAAAACAACTGATATGACCAAAATATATAATATAATAAAGCAACTTATTGTTGAAATTGACATACATAATGCGGCCAGTTCGATTGGTACATTAGAAACATTAAACACCATTTCAATGTTAGATGTGAATACATTGTGTAACAAACAAACTGCGGACGATTCTAAAATAGACACATCGAACCGTAACTTATATTTTACAGCAGACAATTCTCAAATTAATGATTTGTATAAATGGTAAACCGGTAAGTAAATTGCATATGTAGGTATATTTCTTCAATGGTTTAGAGCATAGTTTAGACCGCGATGTAAACCATTGAAGAATTAAAATGGAACATTTTAAATATTCAATGACCAGATACCAGTAACGTTTTGAAATGACGCTCATACGGAGCGTACTATTTAAATCTTCACTGGTATAAACTATGCTCATTGTCGATAAAATCTACGAATAATTATATCCAGATTTTATAAATATATAATTATTCATAATGTCTTTTGCCAAACGACCACCAACGAATATTACTCAACGAATTCCCACTGCCAGTTTACGTACACCACCAGCTGCCAGTTTACGTACACCACCAGCTGCCAGTCTACGTACACCACCAACTGCCGGTCTACGTACACCACCATCTCTCTTACTACGTAGACCATCCGCTGCCAGTTTACGTGCACCACCCACTACCAATATCGACAATGTTGAGAAACCGTATCCTAAACTACCGAAATTTACAGAAGTTTTCGAAAATGAGTTGGCGCGTATATTTAACAATAAGTATATTCCGTCGGTTGAAGTGACAAATGCTGCCCCGATTTTTGATCCTAATGCAATACCTGATCTAATCATTACAAAGAGAGATGAAGAAGCTGACCGACGAACAGCCGAGTTCAACACAAAGGCGAAACAAGATAGATTGCGAGAACAAGAAATACGCGACCGAGTACGATTGGAGGCACAGCGACTGGCAGAACAAGAGAGGTTGGCAGATGAACAACGATTTGAGGAAGAAGAGCGTTTGGCCGAAGAGCAACGATTAGCAGATGAACAACGATTTGAGGAAGAAGAGCGTTTGGCCGAAGAGCAACGATTAGCAGAAGAACAACAACGAGTTGCAGAACAAAAGATATTGGCCGAAGAACAACAGCGAGTTTCAGAACAGCCGAATTTGGTTGAAAAATCAGGAGTGGTTGAAGAACAGCCGGATTTGGTTGAAGAAACGCAGAGAGTGGACGAAGCAATACAAATGGAGGCAGAAGCGGCACAAGCAGCAGAAGCGGCACAAGCAGCAGAAGCGGCACAAGCAGCAGAAGCGGCACAAGCAGCAGAAGCGGCACAAGCAGCAGAAGCGGCACAAGCAGCAAAAGTTGCAGAAGTTGCAGAAGCAGTAGAAGCAGCAAAAGTTGCAGAAGCAGCAGAAGCAGCAAAAGTTGCACAAGCGGCAGAAGCACAACAACAGTTGGCACAAGCGGCAGAAGCAGCAGAAACTGCACGAGGTGTAGCAGAAACAGCACTAATGGAGGCAGAAGAAGCAACTGCAGCACAAGTTGAAAAAGCAACACGAGTGGCCAAAGAAGCACAAGTGGCAGAAACATCACTAATGGAGTCAGAAGAAGCAAGTGCAGCAAAAGTGGCAGAAGCAGCAAAAGTGGCAGAAGCAGCAGCACGACAACAGTTGGCAGAAGCAACACGACAAAAGTTGGCCGAAGCAGAAGCAGCAGCACAAGTGGCAGAAGAACAGAATAAATTGGCCGAATCACAGCGTTTGGAAACGCAACGTGTCAACATGGAACAACAATTGACTGAAAATATTGTATTAGCAGCGGCAATGGCAGCAGTACAAATTCAATCCAAACCTCAACCACAACCACAACAAGGCCTACCACAAGACAATGATGTATTGACAGCCGCAGCTGCAGCCGCACAAACTCTGCCACCGCCTGAACAACCTGTGCCAGAAACTAATGATATTGTCACTTCAGCTGCACTGGCAGCTGCTCAGGCTCAACCTAATATTGTCACGGCGGCGGCAATAGCAGCTCAACCAGAGCAACTACAACAACAACCTCTACCTCTTGACAATATTGTGACGGCGGCGGCAATGGCAGCAGCTCAATCGCAACCTCCGGCTCAACCTCAACCTCCAGCTCAACATAATATTGTGACGGCGGCGGCAATGGCAGCGGCTCAATCGCAACCTCCAGTTCAACCTCCAGCTCAATCAAATATTGTGACTGCGGCGGCAATGGCAGCGGCTCAATCGCAACCTCAACCTCCAGCTCAACCTCCAGCTCAACCTAACATTGTGACTGCAGCGGCAATGGCAGCGGCTCAATCGCAACCTCCAGTTCAACCTCCAGCTCAACCTCCAGCTCAACCTAACATTGTGACTGCAGCGGCAATGGCAGCGGCTCAATCGCAACCTCCAGTTCCAGCTCCAGCTCCAGTTCCAGCTCCAGCTCCAGTTCCAGCTCCCGCTCCAGCTCCACCTCCAGCTCCAGCTCCAGCTCCAGCTCCAGCTCAACCTCCAGCCAATATCGTTAATGCCGATGCTGATCTAATAACCGCAAAGGCGGATTTTGCAGCTAAAATTCAACGCGAGTTTGCAGGCGCTAACCCAAAAGTTGTTCATTACGGAACCGAGCCCGGACCACCAAAAATATATCATTTATATGCATCATTTAAACAAAATGGTAATGACGTATACCGGGTTAACGATAGTGCATACATGACAGATTAAGCCGGGTATATGATACTATCTGTCGATCGACATTGTTATTTTATGTAATTGAATAAAAATCACATAAAAACTCCGCTAAAATAAACATAATAATAATAATAATAATCATGACATCCAGATTCGTTATGGCAAATATAAGAATGCCAATCGAAATAAAAAGTGACAATACTATCGTCCCATTACAACAATTATCGAATGTATATGTCGACTTCATCATCGATTCTATAAATGACATTGCGATCGATCGAACATTACCAGATATTCTTACTCAGGCAAACCGGATGTTTCAGGAAAGAGTAGTGCCACAACCGATAAATAGCCAACAACCGGACACTGCACCGGAATTAACATGCACAATCGATAAGCATAATTCGCCGTCGCCATCAAATACACAGCAGATTTGGATACGCCCCGATGAATTACATAAAACCCCACCTCATTTCAAAAGAAATACATCCTTCAAAAATCGCGGTAAATATAGTCATCGCACTACGGCAAAAACACGAACCGCATAGCGATTATTGTAAAAATCCCGGTCGCTGGTTTTTCTCTACCACGAGCGGTTCAGGTAATAAAACCGGCAACTTGGTCATGATAGATAAGCTATCCAGTGTACGGTGTTGGGGCACAACTGGCGTCTGGGGATTGACTAAATTGGTAGACCCGATGCCACGAAGTTGCGACTCGACATCACAATAATTCCCACATAATTGGGAGCGAGCAGTTGAAGCAGGTAGAAGCCCATTCCCGGGCAAATGATTTGTGTATGCCTCGCCCGCGCCAGAGTTTATGTAAGTTTGATATGAATCGATATGTTGATTCATTTTTTGTTCAAGTGCATAATTTCCGGGCGTGTTTCGATTTGATGTGGAAGCCATAAGAATAATAATGTATACATTACCTATATACATTATTTGGGCGGCACTAACGGAACAAAACAATGTCTCTGGACTACGAATATATACATTCCATATGTAGGCAAATGACTGCATCGATGCACTGTAAACATACATTGATGCATTATTCTAGTTCAGCAGTTCGATTAACTGTTTATATGCAGGCGTTTTTTCAGTGAGACTATCTGGGCTATTCAAAAAAATGCAAACGCATTCGTGGAAAAACGGCAAATACTCATATGCATATAATATAGCGACCCCAATTTCATGGTCGCGCGAAAGAAATCGGGCGGCAGCCAATTCATACAATCGTTGAAATAACGGCAAATGTTTGGTTTGATTGCGAATATATTGCATCATAAGTCCAGCGGATTCCTCGTCATATTCAATCTCGTCGCGGGTTTCTTTGTCGAATTCATCGCCGAGTTCTTCCTCTAATTGTTTAATTGAATTTGGGTAATTTTCTTTGCTCATTTGAAATATTTGACGCAAACATTGCCGATATCCAGTATTTGTTGTATATTTTGGAACAATAAGATGTTTTGGGTACATGGTTACTAACTACACTATGACGGCGAATATATTTATATTCATTCAAATGAATATAAATTATATAAAAACAAATTAGTTATGGCGAAAGCAGAATCCCACACTTAACGCTTCTTCTGGGACTTTTGCTGGCGCTTCTTCTGTTGCTGGCGCTTCTTCTGGGACTGCTTCTGCGACTTCTTTTGCTGTTGTTGCTTCTTCTGTTGCTGGCGCTTCTTCTGGGACTTCTTTTGCTTCTGCTGCTTCTTCTGCTGCTGTTGCTCACCGCCCTGCTGTTGCTCCTGCTGCTGTTGCTCCTGCTGCTGTTGTTGCTCCTGTTGTTGTTGTTGTTCGCCACCCATTTGGGGAGTAGGTTTCATATCAGAAAGATCCATTTCTATATACTAACGCAACAAATAAAAATTACTAAATATAATATAATTTTTGTTATATGATATTACAGTTTGTAAACAGAACAAATATATTTTTCATATACATTATTGCTAAAGTTCATTTCTTAGATCGAGAACCTCTCGATCTGCGGCTCTTTCTTGCAGATTTACGTCCCTTTCTTGCAGATTTACGACCTTTTCTGGAAGATTTTGAACCACCGAGCATTTGACCATCTTTACTCATAATTAAATATTTTTTATTATTGGGAGATATGGGTGCGATAGGCAAAGCGGTATCTTCATATGCGGCGTCATGTGTCTTAATATATTTGGGATTAGTACCATCCGGTGCAAATTTAAAAAATTTTATTCGTCTAACAGATGCAGCCCGGTTCACCTTCTCGGCATTCGCGGTATCCAACTGAGCCTCTGCATCCAGCATCGGGTTGAATGAATATTCAACAAACGTATAATTTTCTATGTTAGCAACATCTGCATTATCGAGTGACTTTTTAACGGTGTATGGACCAGCGGCTGCACCGGCTGCCGCATTAGGTGCAGGGGGTGCAGGGGGTGTAATCGTAACATGTGTAAAACAATTTTTGTCTGCCATTTTATTATGGTTCTTATAATGTATATTCACATTTTTACACAGATGAATAACTGGATCATTTATTTTCTAAATAATGGTGTATTTGAGAACATATACATCATCTAAATTGTATGGATCTAAATTGCATAGATCTAACGATTCTTGCGAGCCTTGTCGCCATTTGGCATCTCGCGTGTAGACATGCCTCCTCGAACCCAGCCATCCATTGCCGCCTCTTCCACCGTATGAGATGCGTCTTTCACCTGGTTCTCCATTTTGCTATCCGTAGGGTACAAAGAATACGCCCCGAACGATTTCTCCATGATTGTCGACACGCTCTTCTTCTCCGTAACCGGCTCACCCTGCTGTAATTGCGATTCCAGTGCAGGGTCGCAGCTACCTCTACCTAAATAAGGCACGGTAACAAACGGACGAGAAAACAACTGCAACTTCTCCAATGGGCGGTCTTCCGTGGGTTTCAACTTCAAAACTGATTCCTTATCAACCGCTGCATTGTGAATGCCATTACCATTCGCCAACCCGTTGAAATTCATGGTGGGTTGCTGCATGGCAAAATGCACGTGATGATCGCTTAAAGTACTACTAAAATGATCGGTCAACATATAATTCGCATAATGGGTGTTTGCGCCATTACGCTGGGATTGGTCGGTGGAATCTGCACCGATTCTGGCAGTATTATTAAATGTGTAAGGACTAAGAGAAGCCATGGTATCTGCGATTTATTATAGTATACAAAGAGATAGTATTTTCGATGTAAAAATATTATCAACTAAACATCACATTACAAAACCCACCAAAACGACCTAAATAGGCCGTTCCAACAAATTCGATTGTGTATGTTCTCTAATTTGTGTGTCTCGATAAATTACGGGCACACGCGAATTGATTGCCCTCTTTACATGAAATCATACTACCGTAACAAAATTCGGCAAACCCCGCCTGGTCATTTGGAATGGTAGTGGATGGGTTGGAATTGAACGGACGAAGCGATTGTTCAAACATCAGTTCACTCCCCGCATCCTTAAACAACTTGTCGGCAATATCCGGGTGATCCGGGTTGGCATCCGCAACGAATCGCTTTGCCTGTGTCAAAATGTCTTTTTCCACAATTTTATTGAACGCAGGTGGGGCGGGTTTTTTATTGGGGTTGTAATCATAGTCGGTAACCAACACATTCCCGAAGGGATTGCTGGAATCCGGTTCCGTGAAAATACCTTCCGGGACGGGCATATTATTTTTCTTAAATAGTTCATTCGCGATGGGGGAGGCAGTAAATCCCTCGCTCGCGCGTTTCTTTTCTAGGTTCTCCATTTCTCGTTTATGATAATGGTATAACATATAAATTGCACCCAGTGTAACAATTGTAAAGAATAATGTACGGACACTATGTGTAACAATGAAACTCAACATTGCAAACGCAATAACCGCGCGCGTAATCGCATTCAACTTTTGCTCGTATGTCATACCGTGAGCAGGGAAAAACTCAAAAATATAGGGCTGTTGGAGGAGAACATTCGGGTTTTCCCCCCAAAACGGAATTTGTCTACGAACCCGCTTTATTTTGCGAGTCATATCGTCGACCGAATCGGGCGAGTCGGCATGCATCGTATCCGGGCGAGGTTTGTTCTCGGGTTTGTTTTCTACATTTGGTTGGTATAATCCATCTGTTATATTGGAAGCATGAACTGGCTGTGACATAATGTAATAATATTGCTGTATATATTTATATATTATATTGTTTCATAATATATAAGAAAGAAAGTGCTAAATACATAATCCATTCCATCCCCCGTTCCCCGTTCCTATCCAAAATCCTATGTTCTCCAATGTCTAGAAAAATGATCATATAACCCACCCATTATTTGTTTTGTTCATTTGTCTTAAGTGCCGCCACTACGCTCCCCTTTTGCTTAACACATTCTTTATCAATGCTCAGCGTCTCACACTTAGTAGTTTGTGGAACAATTTGTAAGATGCATTTCGACTTTTCGCCATATAATGGATCGGTGCACCCCGCTTCTTTGACCACAGTCGCCTTCTTCGCAAAACGGACATGCTTTTGTGTTTTATTACCAGACTTCTTTGTGCTAATCGTACACCGCGATCGAAAATGTTCATACCGTTCTCGCACAACTTCATATGTAAGTCCGGATTTTTTATGTAACATGGTATTGATTAATTCGTGTAAATCAAACACATATCTCGAGAACGACGCCCGATTTTTCATATGTTTCATAGTGAGCGGCAACTTTTTGTAGTTTTCACGCAGATTCGCGCGACATTTACCACACGGCAATACATAACGTAGGCTCCACATGAACGAAAAGTAATGCATCTTCTCTTGTTTGGTTGGATTTACCGGGTAATTAAAACTCATCGTATGCAAATAATGCCACATTCCCGGACCCCATACACTGGTTAACATACCGTCATTACTGTTATAATCATCTTCGCTGTATACCCGCGATAATTCGGCCACACTTGGCTTACCTGAATTTGACCGGCCAGACACATTTCGACCGTGACCAGTAGATTTTTTCCTGGTTTGCGTATTTGGTTTCATGACTATGCTCGTTTCAGTTATATATTCAAAACAAAAAAAATTATACTAAATGTTTGTAAAGTATTTAGTCGGTTCGTTGGCATAAACGCATTATTTTATCTGTCTATTATATACACTTATAAGATGGTCCAGATTGTAGACGTCTTGAACAAATACGTCCGCCCATACAAACGTACTTTCATCATTTTCGCCATATTCGCGGTATTTATTTATGCCATATATTACTGGTCGACACGAAACAAGATTGAGCCCGCCGAATTCGACGACGTTGCAAATTCGTCCGACAGACAAAAAGAGGCAATCGTTTATTTTTTCCACGCAAATTGGTGCCCACATTGCAAGAAGGCCGCTCCCGAATGGGATTCATTCAAGCTCACCCATCACGATAAGGTGATAAATGGATATATAATAAAGTGCCAAGACGTTGATTGCACTGATGAAAGTAATACAACAAGCAACTCATTAATCAACAGATTTCATGTAGATTCTTACCCAACCGTGAAAATGGACCGCGACGGCACGATTATCGACTTTGAGTCGAAAGTAACATCGACGTCATTAGGTAGTTTTGCGACGATGATGTTGAACGATTAGACGAACGGATCAAAAATAACAATTACTTTGTGGGATCACATTGTGCTCGAAATATTTCGACCCCTTCTTTGATGAGTTCTTCTCGCGCTGTCCGTTTCCCTGCAACATTGGTAATGTTAGTCAATGACCGAGTATCAAATGGCACCGAAAATAAATGTCGTATTTTACAGTCAGTATTCGGCGCAATTTTTTTCAGTATTTTATTTAGCAAATGTACGATATAATCGAATAATGAGAACATAGTCGTGTCTATTTCCTCATTATTTATTGCTATATTTTGAATCCCAAGCACTTCGTCCGCATTTGCCCCGTTTTCGATACACTGTTTGATGGGATAATTCACACAAAATCCGCCGTCACAGTACATGATCCCGTCAACACAAATCGGTTTAAACAGAACCGGGATTGCACACGATGAATGCACCGCGTCGACCAGAGACCAGCCTGGGTGGGTCTTATATGAAACATCTACAGGCTCAAACACATTTACGTTTGTCACCATTACATGTAGTTCTATTCCAGTTTTTTGAAAGAATTCGGCCATGGTTACGGTGGGTAATATATCCTTTCCCAGTAGTAGCGGTTTCAATATTTGTTCACTAACTGACCGTGTAAATATGCCGTTATTCTGCACACATGAGAACAGTGTGTGTAAATCATAGTGAAACACCTTTTCCCATGGCCGTTTTATAAAATAGTCGTCCAGTGTATTCCAATCATAGCGCAAACACAAAATGGTCGCCAATATTGCGCCGATAGACGTACCATAAATCGTTTGAATATGGTCAATATCCCACAGGCGTTGCTTATTCGATTCCTGTAAAATACCATAATAGGCGAATCCCATTGTACCCCCACCAGATATTACAATGTGTCGTATATTTGTGTTGAGTTCGGCCGTCGTAATTGGCACAGGGTCTGTATATTCCGGCAAAAACTCGTCGCCAACGCGATATACCGATTTTGAATCTACTGCATATATATCCATTTTGGGCACAAAAAATGTTATATTACTTATTAATGATATAATACGTTATATATTTATGTTTTTTCTATAAGCATATTACAATAACTGGTCCATGTCGAATTTTTTATTTTCCACGGACGAAGAAAGTACCGGAAAAGTAAACATTGATGAGTTATATGATAAATCACATCAACGCGATTTAAAACAGCTCTCTATTTTCAATAAAATCCTGAATCGTATACATAACAAGATTAAGATGACGACCCGCGGACAGAAAAAGGATACACATGTATGGTTTGCCGTACCTGAATTTATATTTGGAGAACCGCTATATAATCAAGGCGACTGTATAGGATATTTAGTTGTAAAATTAGAAGAGAATGGGTTTCATGTGCGGTATTTACATCCAAATGCGCTATTTGTGTCGTGGGCCAATTGGATTCCATCATATGTGAGAACTGAAATTAAGAAAAAAACGGGAAAAATATTGGACGAAAAAGGCAATATTATTCGTGATTTAAAGGCGGAAGAAGCAGATGAAGGAGGAGACATGAACTCAAAATTATTTAACGACAAAAACAACAATTTGCAAAAAGGGAAAAAGGAATATACACCGCTCGACCAATATAAACCGACAGGTAGTCTGGTTTATAATCAGGAAATGTTTGATAAATTAGAAAAGAAAATACGGTAACACAATCCCTCGATATCATTATTGTTATGCAAATAATAATGATTTTTATTTTAGTTTTTAGATATGGTTATGTCGTTAAATGTAATTATTTATCAGCGCTTTCTGCTTTGTTCCATGCGTTGGTCGAATAAGAGTTGATTTGTAAGAATTTATCGGCATTTTCTTTCCAGTAATTCACCTTATTTTCGAGAACCTGTTCGGCGGGGGTTTTAGGATAGACCTGATTTTGTCTGGCATTCATTCGAACCTTATCCGCGTCCGTTGCCGCCGGTTTTTTCCCAAAACAGTTTACACCAAAACGCACATATGGGTTGGCAATGTACCCTCCATTTATGCCCGGTCGTCCGCAATCGTTTTTATGACTCGGTGTAGTCGAGGTTTGTTGACCTGCCACAGCCGCGCACCCTCTATTTTCATCTACTTTTTGTAATTTTTCCCACGTCGCCTTTTGTGTTGGAAATAAAATCATTTGTCCAGCCGACCAACCATAATTACACCATTCCGCGCCATTATTGTATGCATTTTCAATCTGGTCATATGTAGCAAGTGTAGAATCGTATGCTTTGCATATTGCTTGTGCGTCTTCATATGTGTATTTGTTATTCGCTATATTGAACACTTCGGATTTTGGATCTTCTGTCGGTTCGGTTTTGCATTTGTCGTCTTTTGGCACAACAGCTGCTGGCTCGGGTTCACTTTTGGTGGGAGCAAAAAATGGGAACAAATCGTAAAATGAAATCTTCAACACGTATTTAAAAAAATCGACAAATAAAATAATAATGAGTAGTAGCCATATACCACCTTCGATAATGGACATAAACATCGGCTTTGTCAATGAATCCATCGGTATGCCGAACACATATGCAACCGTGTAAAAAATGATAATAATCGCAGTTGTAGTAAACGCAGATGATGGTTTGTTGATGTAATCCGCGAAATTTGTAATGATACCCTCAAATAAACCAACATCCGGGTTCTTTTGGTAAGTTTCATACACGCTATATGTAATTATAGCTAACATGACCAAAAATAACATGTCTAAAGTCTTACTTAAAGTCATGTTGAACCCAGACGGATTTTCACCGTTATTAGAGAATTTGCCGAGTACAAAGTAGATGATAAAATATACGCCTAAAAAGCCGAGCAACATAGTCATATTTGCCGTAGTTACTAAATTGGAAAAAGTTGACGTATTATCGGTCGATGTATTCGCCTGGGCCTGGGCCTGTGCTGGCGCCGGTGCTGGTGGTAGTGTAGTCGCCTGCCCTGGTAAAGTATCGGTAGTAGTTGGCAAAGTATTGGCAGTCGCCGGTAAAGTATTGGCAGTCGTCGGTAAAGTATTGGTAGTCGTCGGTAAAGTATTGGCATTAGTTGATAAAGTAGCTGGTGTAGTATCGCCCATAGTATTTACAAATCGAATATATTATACAATGTTATTTTTTTTACGATAAAACAAACAGTATGCCGCGGGGGAAATAACCGCCTCCGGGTTATCCACAATTTCGACGTCGCGATCGTTGTAATGTAACCATGCATTGTCTACGTTTCGAACAAAGGCAGTATAATGACCACCTGTAACACCTCCAATATGATTGCATATTCCGTAAAGTTCATACTTATATGTAGACGCCTTATATCCACATGCATATTTCGTCAAATCCAAATCGTCCAATGGAAACATTATATTATTGTTCATCTTACCCGTGCCATCGGGGGTAAATCGGTTTAATGTAATTACCACGATTTGCGGGAAATTCCAAAACCGAATTTGTTTCTTAACCCCTTCTTTTTGTCCCGTTTTTTCATTAAACCATGCATTGTCGCCATCTAATATTTCGGGTTTGGTATAATGATCCATACAGTCGTATAATGTTTGAAATGCGCGCGTATTATCAGCAACTGGTACATCCAACACGAAGAAGCTTTCGGGCTTTATTGAGTGCATCACGCCAGTTTCATTCGATTCAATGACCGATATATACATCCCATAAAACAAATTCATAATGTCGGAATATTCATTCAAATACGTTTTTTTCAACATTTCGTAACACTGAATTGCGATGTAGTCTATATCGTTTTTAGGGGTTCCGTTAATATTCATTTTCACGTGTCTCGAAATGCTAGAGTGTATACAATCCATGAAAAATAGTAAGAATTCCGGCATGTCATTTTGTGCATGGCCAGTAAATAGGTCGCGTCCCTTTTCCTTAGCGATTTGTTGCACTTTATACACGAATTTTCGCGGGGCAATAATTCCATTGCCACTCCACATGATTTGCCGCAGATCATTCCATTCACTCAATATGGTTGCATCTGGTATTTCTTTTTTGGGCAAATCCGCCTTCATGTTTGCATCTAATACATCATTTAGTTCATATGTATTGTTGAGAACTTGCATGCATGCATTTAAAAAACACGTGTTGCCTAGATTTTCTAGGCCAATTCTGCCTTTATCTTTATATTTGGTCAAATCCATTGTATTGGTAAACGTATGTTATAACAATATAAACATTATTATCTTTATATTATATTACAATATGGATAATAATCGACCCCGCACAGGTAGTTATTCGCATTTTACAGAAACTATACAACATGTTGTTACGGATGCTATACGAAATTATTTTACGGGCGCTGGACATTCGACAGCACAACCGCCGCGTACTGCGAATGCAACAAATGCATCGAATGCAACGACAGCACAAATCATATCTATGATTCGCGAATTAATACGTTCAAATACGACCGTAATTGACCGATATAATGCCGTCATGCATGATCATGTTCGGAGCACTCGGGAATTGATCGATATTATTCGTATATTGGCCGGCCAACAATCTCAACCAATGTATCGTACTGGGAACCGGTCAGCCGGCGCTTCAGCGTACGATTATTTTCCACAAGAACAACGTCGACCAACTCCACTACGGCAACCAACCGCGAATAATCTGTTCTCATATTTGCTGTATCCATCTACCATAAGACCTCGCGATGCTACCCTATTTCAAGACGTCATTGTACGCCCAACCCAGGCGCAAATTGACATTGCGAGTGAGTCGTTTGAATATGATGGAATAGTCGAGCTACTGAATACTCAATGCCCCATAACAATGTGTGAATTCCAAATTGGAGACCGGGTTCGCAGGATACATTATTGCCGGCATTCATTTCATGAAGAATCTTTTCTTAGTTGGTTTCAAAACCAGGTTCGATGCCCAGTCTGTAGACATGATATTCGCGATCATGCTGCACCCACTGCTACAAATCAACTGAACGACAGTGACAGTGATAGTGATAGTGATGGTGAAGGTGATGGTCATGGTATTACCGGTTCGTATACTGTACATGAGCCATCATCCGCACCAAATGCGCAACCCGCGACCACAATACCCATCACTAATCAAACAAGTATTAATAGTTTAGGGAATTCACTCGAAATATTGCTGCGAGCCGCATTGGCGTTTGACCCCAGTAACAATAATGCAACCGACCTACAACAATATTTACGCAGTGCAATTGATATATCTAATACACCGATTCTTACTTTTGAATTTCCAATTGAATACGAAGAATATTACGATGCTTCCGACAATTTACTAGGGCGCGGATTTATGGGCAGACGGTAAGTACACAGCCCCGCCTCAAAAATATATCAATATCTAATAAATATGCATTGGACCGACAATTCAATAAACTCGTTTATGGGCATTTATGTAATCGGTGCATTTTTCGTTATACTCACATGGTTCGTATCGACCATTCATACAAATTCTGCGGCGAAAGATGCATTATTTGCAATGTATGCGTAAAAAAATAAAATACTTGGATGTTTCCAAATATTTTACAATAACAATAATGTGTGCATTGTGCTATGCTTTGCACTATCGTCGAAAGAACGATGTAATCGTTTGAATATTATTTTTCTGGTTATATATTTTGCTAAGAACGTCGTCAAATAATAATATTTTTACTTTTGCGGAACAATATTTTTCCTTCTTTTTCATAAATATTTCCGTATCTGGAAACTCTTTTGCCATCCGTTTCAATTCGGTTTGATGCGTTTTTATCGCCGACGTCTTACCCTGCAATTCCCATATTTGTTCCAACGCCAAACCAAACAATTGTTGTAACGGTTTCATGATTTGGTTCGTAATATAATGTGTGTAATCGATTTTAAGACGGTTTTCAACAATGAATTCGGGAGTTTCTATTTTGTCTCCCATTAATGCTTTGGGCGTATCATTTACAACAAATACAAACTTCATTCTGTCTCCCGGTTTCGGTTTATTTCCAGGATCTCGCTTTCCAATACGTTCTGCCAATACAAAATGACCTATTTGATTCGGGTTTTTGTATCCACTACGCAGTGCCTTTGTAATGGCCAATTTGTCCATACTCACATTACCCGCCACCAACTCTGCCAGCGACTTTTCGAGGAATGCAATCGCACTTTGAATGTTATTTTCTTTCATCAAAATGTTCAATATCCCGCCATATACGTCTTTCAAATAATCACACGAATCGCGACGCTTCAATGACAGTCCCATGTATTTCAAATACCCTTTGTTTGGGTTATCTTCATACAATATGCCGACGTATCGTTTTTTTGATAACAATATAAATGGCATCAACGTCTTTTCATATTCTAACCCCATGGGCGGTTTCAAATAACTCGTACATAATCGTGCCGCATCTTGCGCAATTTCAATCGTGGTTTCTAATGCCGGCTTTCCGCGAATTTTCTCGCCCGTTTCGGGATGCTCCAAATTAAATGTGAAGAATACGGAATCCGTATCGCCATATACATATTCGGCGCGCGTACGTACTCTGCCATTTGTTTTTGAATCGTATATTCGGTCGCCATACACTTCTTCGATAATTCGCTTTGCATATGTAATCATCATACGACCCGTCGCAGTGGTAGATGCGGCGACGTCTTTATCGTAAAATGTAGACGTACGCGATCCACATTGTCCATAAAGCGAATTCGCAGTGACCTTATAACCTAATTGACGTTTATCCAAAATGTTTTGCATGAACGGGTCTTTTTCGGTTTTAATCATTTTACGTGTGTCTTTTCGCGCTTTCAATAACTCCTCCAAAATAGACGGCATAATCCCTTTTTTGTCGTCCGGAAATTGCGCCCATCTACAAACCATTTTACCCACTTTGGTTTTGTCCGCTTTTGACGTGGGCGTTTTGCGGATATAACGGTATGTAT
>Ga0209353_10000386_pt1 | contig 27104 bp, 29 predicted proteins | sample LauGreSpBDMM15SD_2_FD_187561 | JGI IMG/M metagenome (GOLD analysis project Ga0209353, IMG submission 187561) | Freshwater lake microbial communities from Lake Michigan, USA - Sp13.BD.MM15.SD (SPAdes) (version 2) | ecosystem: Environmental > Aquatic > Freshwater > Lake | place: Lake Michigan... | reverse complement strand
GTCTACGAAAAAATGGATGGTTCTTTGGGTATATTATTCAATTACCAAGGGGAATGGGTATTATCAACAAGAGGTTCATTCACATCACCACAATCAATAGTTGGTTTTGAGATACTAAAAAAATATAAGTACAAATACCTTCCATCTGATTGCACATATCTTTTTGAAATAATTTATCCAGAAAACAGAATCGTTGTAGATTATGGTTTTGAAAAAAAGTTAGTTTTACTAGCTGTAATTCAAACCAACACAGGAGAGGATTATAATATCCACAATCAAGATTATGAATCGTTAGGTTTCAAAACCGTTACCCTATACAAAACATGGGGAGAGGGATATGATATACTAAAAAAAGAGATATCAAAAGATAAAGAAGGGTATGTAATTCGTTTTAAAAATGGTTTTCGTATGAAAATCAAAGGAGAGGAGTATGTCCGTTTGCATCGAATATTGACCAACATATCTAACCGAGATATATGGGAGTATTTGAAAGATGGGAAACCTTTGGACGAGATACTTGATAAAGTACCCGATGAATTTTATGATTGGGTTAAACAAACTAAAGAAGAGTTGTTAACTCAATTTGAAACATTAGATAAAGAATATCAATGGATATTCAAAATAATAAACAGAGTTCACGGTATTGAAAACAGAGGAGTATTTGCGTCTTATGCAAAAATGTATAAACACCCAAATTTATTATTCAATATGTTGGACGGTAAAGAATATACCGAACAAATTTGGAAATTAATATATCCACCGTATTCAAAACCATTTAAAAAAAATGAAGAGAATTAGTAAAAAAAACTACACAATGAAAAAAAGAATTTATTTAGATGACATTCGTACCCCAATTTTACCAGAGGAATGGGTGGTTGTTAGGAACTATGAGGAATTTGTAGATAAGATAACCGAAATAGGGTTAGAAAATATTGAATTGATTTCATTAGACCATGACTTAGGGGATAGTGCAATGAAAGAATGGCACAAAAATGTTTATCATAACTATACATTGAACTATGATAATATTACCGAAAAAACTGGTATGGATTGTGTCAAATGGTTGGTTGAACAATGGATGGATGGTAAACCTGTTGTTGATGTTTTTGTACACTCAGCAAATGCTGTAGGTAGTGGAAATATGATGGGATACATAAATAATTTTAGACACATCAATCACTTACCTCAAAATTGTATTAGAGTTCAAATTGAACATACTGTTGAAAAATAATTAAACAAACCATGACTACAAAAAATAATGAGATTTCAATTAAAAAATTGAACATTAAAGGAAAATATTCGGGATTTACAGATTTTTACGATATCAATAAAGTTAAAATCTATAAGAATATAATAAATCTTTTTGGTAATCTTAAAAACAAAGATAAAAATAATTTAATTTTAGTTTTATCAGCTAAAATAATGGATTTAGATTGGGAAACGGAATTAAAATTTAGTAGACAAGAAATTATAGTTCTAATTAGAGATTTAATACCATATTTTGAAAGTGTTGAAGATTATGAAACTTGTGGGGAAATTCACAATTTGTATCTTGAATTATCCTCAATTTAATTTGATGATGACGATAAATCAGCGTCACCTTTAACAATATATTTGATATTCAATATCACCGAGGTTGTTGTAAAATTTATTACAAAATAATCTACGGGAGTAAATGAGTTAAAATTTGAAATTGTCATAGAATTAAAATTCGATGCGGTATACCAAAATACCTCATTATATGGAACTAAACCGGTTAAACTTGCGCCGAGAAGATATGCGTCTGATATTGTAATCATTCCGTCTTCATTAATATCACCACTCTTCATTTTTTGTCCACTTGTTAAAACTAAACCTGGACTTAATAAAGTTGGTACATTTTCATTTTGAGATTCACTAAAGACCAAATTAAAATCTGTATTGTTTACCACCCCTGTATATGAGGGTACTACTTTATATGTAGAATTATATGTGGTTGGATTTAATGTAAACGCTCCGGTCACCCCAACGGTCACAGTTTGTAATAATGTATCCTTAGTACCCACAACCAAATATAATTTAACCTGTGGTCTCGTAGACAGTCCAGATGGGATTGTAATTGTACCACTAATTGTTTCCGTTATAATTGACACCGTACCATTACTACTATACGCAAATCCACATGTACCACTTTGTAATTGTGTTCTGAATAATGTTTTTGAGGTAATATTGGTATAACTATATGTTGATGCGGTATTTGTTATATCTGTCCAGTTGACACCGTCATTAGTAGACCTTTGCCATTTAACAATTGTTCCTGTATAACTACTTAATGTCAATGTACCTGAGTTTGTTGTGCTCGTGTGAGTTGAGGATGACACACCACCACCAACAGGAGGTGTTCCCGATGTTACCGTAATTGTTTTTGAGCTTGAGTTAACCGCACTACCACAACTCGGTGTTTGTACCTCAACACGGTAGTAATATGTACCAGCGGAACTAATCGTTTCTGTTAAACTTGTTGTTGTGTTAGAGATGTTAGTCCAATTCACATTGTCCGTTGAGCGTTGCCATTTATTTACATTACCCTGTTGACCTGATAATGTCAATTCAACTTGGCCACCAGCACATATAGAATTGTTTGCTGCAAATACCGTACCCGATTTAGTTGGTTTTACGGTAACATAAACACTTGAGGTTGCCAATCCCGAACAACTAACAGGACTTGATGAGTTTACAATTGCTCGGTAATATGTCGTCTTCGTTAAATTAGTTACCGTTATACTTGTTGATGTACTTGTGATAGTTGTTCCCGCAGTAAAAAAGTTATCGAAAGATGATTCCCATCTAACAACACTACCTGTTAAATTATTTAATGTTAATGTTGTACTATTACTTCCCGAACATACATTAACATTACCACCACTTATGTAACCACTTGAAGAGTTACTAACCTCAATATTTCTTGTTAATATAGTTGTACTCGTTGTTATATCACCTGGCATATCACCATACTCACAAATATAACCGGGTAGATTACTATTTGCTAAGTCATTCCATTGACCATTATTTGATGAATAGAATTGTCCAAACGCTTCCGAGGTACCATTTGGTTCTCCACCCGCCCATTTATGATACATACCCGATACTAAGGTTGTGCTTGGTGTGTTTCCATTTGAAAAGTTTTGACCTTTTTCAGGACCTGTTACCCAATGCCACTTTCCTTCCGCTGCGGATTGACTAGCAAAGAATGTTGTACCTTTTGATGTATTAATATAGTTGTAATCATCGGATGCTCCAAACCAAGCATCGTTTGCCATTAATTTCCAAATAAAGTTATTTTCCGCCTCAGATAAAACTGTCGCCAAATAACCAACCCTTCCGAAGTATGATTTATTACTCGCGTTAGTATATGAGTTTGTCCAACTTGTGGTACCTGACACATATTCATAAAAGTGTTCGGTTAATGGGTTATAAAAAACAGTACCAGCAACAAAAGTTACTCTTCTTTGAAGAGCGTAACATGTGGTGGTAGTTGATTTAAATTCAACACCTCTTAATACTGTTTCCCAATTTGTTGCGGTTGCTGAACCACTAAAAATTAAAACACCCGTTGTGGTGTTAAACGATGAAGAAACTCCCGATGGGAGTGTTGCCGTTGACCTTAATTGGTCACCACTTGTATATGTTTGTGATATTTGAACTCTAAAACCTGTAATTGTTCCATTTGCGGTTAAAGTTAGATTTGGGTCAACTTTAGTCCACACATTATAGGTCGATGAAAGTGTACCTGTACTTGATGTCCCAAGACTAACAGATGTCGCCTGTGAAAAACCTAAGACAGGTGATAATAATAAAAATAATATGTATAGTAGTTTCCTCATAGATTTATTTTACTACCAATTAAAAAGAATGATAAAATAGGAACTTGGGGATTCGTACTCAAATTCGCTTTATAGTTTACATTTACTTTAAATCTTTTTGATATTTGATAATCAAAACCACTACCAATAAATCCACTAAAAAATCTATCTGAAATTGTAACATTTTCTTTTGTTGAGTAAACTAATGGAGTTGATATCAAATAAATTTCAGGAGATACTATTAACTTTTTATTTACTTTTATTGGTCTCGTATAGAACGCTGTTATTGATGGGGAATAGTAACCACTTTTATCAGTTGCGATTATTGTTGCAGCACCACTTATATTAAAACCAGTTATACCGTATTTTCCTCCGTTTAAAATTCCACTATAACCAACAAAACCTAAAAAATTACCGTATGTATAAACACCGGTTAAATTAACATTATGAACAAATTTTAATTTTTTACTTTTATTGAAGTGTATCTTAGTGTATCTTGTGGATAATGCAAATTGTTCAAAATTTAACCACACCATGGCGGTAACACCGTAACTTGATAAACCTGTCATAGATGACTTACCAGTCCCAATATTAATAATTGGAGTATATGATTTATTTAAATTTTGAGCGGATGTTATATCTGATGATACAATAATTGGATTACTTCTTGCATTACCTCCCGATTTACCACCTTTACTACCCCCACCGCCTGATGTTCCACCACCCGAACCATTATCGTTATGTGCATCATTATTCATTGTTGTGGTAGCACCAACCTCTTCACCTTTTTGTGTTTTAGTATCAGTTCCTGATGTTGTTCCTGAACCTCCATTATTGCCGGATGTGCTACTTCCACTTCCCGAACTACCTGTAGAACCTGAACCACTAGTTCCTCCATTATTGCCGGAACTGCCGGATGTACTACTTCCACTTCCTGAACCGCTAGTTCCTCCCGTAGAACCTGAACCACTAGTTCCTCCTGTAGAACTACCACCATTAGTTGACGACCCACTACTTGAACCGCCAGATGAACCACCACCTACAGGTGGCTGAGCCGTTGAACCTCCCCCTTGAGTTGAGTTACCTGAATTTGTAGACCCTCCACCATTCGTTGTGGTTCCTCCTCCTTGTGAGTTATTCGTTCCTCCATCTGAACTATTAGTTCCTGAACCCGATTGGGATTTTCCTCCAGTTTGATTTGAAGAAGAACCTGTCGAAGTCCCATTAGTGTTGTTTGAACCATCATTTTTTTTCTTATTTGAATTATCGTTATTACCCTTACCACCAGCATCATTACCACCACCTGTTTCTACATTTACAGATTGAGATTGCGCTGAAGACATAATACTACCAACAATAGATTGTACAGTACTACTAATAATTTGAGTTGTAATTTGATTTTGAGTTACTTGTCCTTGTTGTTGTGAACATGGAGATATTTTTCTGTAATCAGAATATGATTGGTTTATCCAATTAGCAAATGTACCATTTGAAACATCATTTGCATCAAAATTTCCTATTTTACCATAAAAAATAATTGTTGTTTTTCCCGATTGTACTGGTATACTAAATAGTGATACCTCTTTAGTACATGGGTCAATAAAAGTATAAGTAATTATTTGAGCGTTAGCGTTTTGTCCGAATGACACGAAACATAAAACAAAAAAAATAATTCTAATTGACTTTAAAAACATATCAACAATAAATATTAAAAAGGGGGTTTTAACCCCCCTTTTATTTTAATAAAAATTTTATTTACTTGGGAAAAACTCCCTTTTTAATCATTCTAAGTAATATTCGACTACATGCAATATCTAATGCCTTTTTAGTACTAATTCCGATAGTTGATTGGTTAAATTTAACCTCACTTAAATTATCGTCATTTATTAAACTTAGTTCTCTTACGGTCTTAGCTTCCCCTAATCCACTAGCCGCTATGATTTGACCTGTCTCCGCATCTGTAAATCTTATTTGAAGACCAAGTCTAGTAACCACGGTATTTTTAACACCGTTAGTCATATTAACAGTTTCATCCTCACTTACCGAAAAATCATAAACTTCAATGGTAACAAAATAATGTGCTAATCTAATCTTTCCTCTACCATCTAAAGTATCTGCCGATATTCCAGATTGAGATGCTTGAAATTGTTTAACCATTCTGTTTTTAATCTCTGTTTTATCTTCAGTAAATGTGAATCTATTTAGGTTTTCTAAGTATTCTAACACAATGTTAGCAACACCTAATCCAACCTTTTTTTCTTTTAATTCCGGATATTGTTCATATACTTCATCATTAATACCAATCTTTAAAATCTGTATTGGTATTTGTTTACCATCGTAATTCATTAATGAATCGATATTAACTCCAGTCTCAAAAGAAGCTTTGTATTGTTCTGTTTGTGTTTTACCAACGGTCTGAGCGTTTGCTGACGCTGATAGTAAAATCATAAATGTAAACCATAGTATGATTGCACCAATAGTTATTGTGTGTTCTTTTATCTTAGATTTAAATGTGTTATTCATTATCTTTAATTTTACCACATTTTAAACATTCCAATTCACCGTCATTATCTTGGTCACCCCAAACATGTTCACATTGTCTATGTTCAAAATATTCATCAATTATACCGTCTCCATCCGTATCGTAACCATCCATTGTTCCGTCACCATCCTCATCAATTTCAACTTTTTGTTTCACTAATGGTGTAACTGATTCTGGTGAACTTGGTGGTACGCTAGGAGGAATATCTCCAGTATTAGATAGTGATGTACCATCTTCCTCATCCATTTTTTGTACTAACATTTTATCTTTATCGGTATCACTAAACCAATAATCAATAATTTTACCATATGAACCAATAAATGCACCCAATAAAAGAAGTAGTAATTCTTTCCATTCTCCTTCTATTCCGTTTTTATTTAAAATCGCGAAGAACATACCTCCAATTATAAACATAAAACCTCCAAGAACCATGGCAGTTATATACCATCTTCTTTTCATCATTGCATTTAATAATTCTTTAAACCCTGTTGGTGTTGTTTGACTACTCATCTTTTTTATTTTATTTTCTTAGTTTATTACCATTTAGGTGCTTCTTCTTTAAATTCATCACCTTCTTTTTTCTTAGGTTTTGGTGTCTCACTTTTTGCTGGTACTTCTTTTTCAATAACTCTTTCTTTAATTACTGTATTTGTACCACCACCGTTTGATTGTTGACTAGAATTACTGTTAGTAATATTAATAACCGGTGCTACTTGTTGTGTTGGAGCACTTTCTTTTTCATCTTCACCACCGTTAAAAAAGGTAGTAGTTAACCAACCACCACCAGCTAAAATTGCTGTTGATAATGTTCCAATTAATGTTTTCTTTAATCCTGACCAAGTTCCATCATTGGTTTCAGGTGCGTTTGTTTCTTCACTCATAGTTTTAGACTTTTACGAATTGTTTTGTTATTTGTTTTTGTTTATTGTTTAGTATCAAGAAATAGTTACCATTATCTGAAGCTGTCATATCAATTTGTTTGTATGTAACATTTGTCATACCATCACCTGATATTTCACCAACAGTTTTAATTAATCTTCCTTGTGTATCATAAATACTTGCTAATACGGACATATTCACATCCGGGAACTTAACCTCAACTTCAAACCATCCAGTTGTTGGGTTTGGTCTAATTGAAGCGGTAATTTCTGTAATATCCACACCAGAATGATTTGGTGACATTTTAAACAACAATGTTGTAACTTGACTTGTTAAAGCAATATTATAATGGTCACCATTATTATCCGATGCGTCCATTAATTTTCTTACATATATGTTAGTTAAAACATCGTTAGTACCGATAGGTGAGAATTTAAGTTTGAATGGTGTTGCAGAACCAATAAGTGCTCCACTAGTTTGGTTATTCATACCACCAAATCTAACAGTACCATTTGATTCATCATGAGTTACATATTGTAACCATGGAGTCTCCCCAAAATTAGATACAATTTCTTCAAATTTAACTTTTGTATTGTCATATTTCATTTCGAACTGTAACCCATAAGCCATGTCACCATTTGTATTTACATTAAATGGAACATAAAGAGGTTGACCTGTTGGTGCACTTAGATTAGGAATCGTAACATCAAATTTACCTTTATAGATTGCTCTTACAATTGGATTACCCGTTGCATCTAAAACCGGAGATGAATATGTTCTATCAACATCACCTAATATATAGTATTTGATATCTACATTAATATTTGAAGTACCAACACTATCATAAATGTAATTATTTCCATTTACATGGTTTGCCCATAATGACCATTGATTTGTACTTAAAATAAGTGAATCATAATCAGATTTACTCATCGCGTTAATTACATAAGATGTATCAATTTTTTTCAAACCTGAAATTGATGCATATATTGAATAAGGGTCACCACCGTCAAGTTTTCCATTTTTATTAATATCGGCAATCAAATAAGATAAACCATATTTTAAATATAAATGACCGAATGATTGGTTTACATCTGTTTGAGTGTACTCATCATAAGTTTTCACCGCATCTGATATAGTAACGGCGTAATCTCTAATTTGAGCCAAACTATCTGTTGGAAATCTAAGTTCAAGTTTATATTTTGTATTCTTATCAACATTAATTAATGTATAGTTACCCGTAGAGTCACATTGGGCTTCAGAAATAAATGCTCCGGTTGATGCTTTAGTACAAATAACTTTTGGTAATATGGTCATCGAAGGACCTAACCAAACTTTACCTGATATCACTAAGTTACCCATTAATTCGATGTGCATCTTTTGGTAATCTAATGTCGCCACATTATCACCGATTGTTGTACCATCAAGCTTAAACATTCTAGCCCAGTTTACTGTGATACTGTCTGCTGCAAAATTTGGTACAACATTGTTAATGATAAATTTATTGTGGACAATATATCCATTACTTGTAATTTTAGAACCACTCGAAAGAACTATATAATTTCTACCTACAGTCCAGTTAGTATCTGAAGTGTAACTATAAATTCCGGTTGATGAATTATACGAACTGTATTTGTAGTCATCAAATTTCTTAAAAGAAACCGCCGGTGTCATTGTGCTAATACCACCATCCACGGTTGTAGACAAATAAGTGAACAGTTGTTTCTTAAATTGAAAATCAATTTGAAATGTTCTAATATCTTTAGTTGTGTCCGGTTTATAGTAGTAAGCGACATCTAGTGTATCACCTCTCCTTACGGTTTTCATTTGTTGGAAGTGTCCGATTTCCTGAGCGAAAACACCTGCGGACATAAATGCAGATGCGATTAAAATTAGGATTTTTTTCATAGTAAATTATTGATTAGGGTTATTATTGTTTTTTTTATTGCGGAACTTGTTGACTCTTGATTAAATTTACCACCCTCATCAATAATAATAGTTGATGTTGAGATTTCGGTTGATTTACCTTCAGAAAATTCCTGTTTTATTTTTTTATTTCCTTTATATAGAATACCTTTCATTCTAATAACGGTTGTGCTCTTATCTTCATGAAAAATACTAAATCCAGAATTGGTGTTAACGATATCAAAAAATATTAATTCTACTCTAATTGAATAGTCCGACATATCTTTCGAACCAACTAGAATAAAACTATCTTGTTCGTTAATGATTTCTTGAACCATATTCTTTACACCGAAAGCAATATTTTTATTTCCCGATAAAGAACCCATTTGGATATTGTTAATAACGGTATCCACATAGATTTTTGGATTAGTCTGTGCATTCGAATTAACACAAACTATAAAAAATAGCGCAAAGAGTAATAGACCTTTGAATTTTTTCATGGTATGATTATAAAAGGGGGGGGATTGATTATCCTTCTACAGAATCTTCTTTCTTTTTATGTGAGAACTTATCCAAAGTATCCGCACCCATACCAATAGCTGTAATAATCATCACAGCATTTACCAAGTCAGGTGAAGGTTTGATGTCACCATGTGTAAATGAGTTAATCATCATGGTTGAACATAGAAATAATGCTCCTAAGAAAGCAATTACAGGTTTGATTGATGTTGAACCTCTTTCGTCTTTAAATAGGTCAACAATCCAAGTTTTAAAATTCATAATTTTGTAGTTTGTGTGTGGTTTGTGTTTAGTTTATGTTTGGTTATTAATAAATATGTTGGTTTTTTTATCCGGCAACTTTTCACCAAAAAAAAGTAATAAAAAAAATTTAAACCTCATTTGTTAATTTGGTTGGGGGGGGTTTTGTTTTTGGAAGATATTTATTAATAAAAATATTATGAACAAACTAATATTAGAGGAAATTCAAAGAATGAACCTTCTTTCAAGATACGATAGTTCAAAAACTCTGAGTGAACAGACAATCCCTGGAGGAATCTCACAACAAGCGCTTAACAAAATTATGGTAATATCCGCTACAAATAGAAAAACCGGTAGAGGCTCATATTTATTTCCAATCCAATGGGTGGATATAAATAAGGAGTTCGGTGAGGACACTTATGGTAAATTTTTTAGAAGTGGTGGTGAACAAATGTTAATGAAACCTGAAACAGCACCTTTAGCAACCGCATCTACAACAACTGATGTTAACTCACAGGAATCTCTTGATTACTATAGGGGTGAAGCTGACAAAGCATTTGCGAAATATAAAACTGTTACACCGAAAACTGCAGTTGTAATTCCACCTGAATTAAACAACAAAGAGGCTATTATAGCGTTTCAAGTTTGGTTGGATAATAACCACGGTGACGATAAGGAAGGAGGAAAAGGAAAAGGATGGGCGACAGGATATAAAGATGGTAAGGTAAGTGGAGGAATTGGAGCTTCAGGATTTAAATCAGGAGGATATGGTATCTATGGACCAAGAACTATTGCAGCTTGGGGAAAGTATAAAACTGCCTATTTAACATCTGTAACAAAACCCGAACCCGAAAAATTCGGTGGAGCCGGAGGTTCTTGGTAATTACAGTCCCCAGTATCTATGAATCCTATTCTTGTTTTTACAAGCGTTGTGTCCTCCACCAGAAAATCCTCTGTTACCACCACGTTTCTTAAATAAAGAAACAACAATACCTAAAAGAATCAACCCTAAGAATACGGGTAAAACAGGTACACCAAAAACCGCAACTGCTGCAAGTGCCGCCGCTTGTTCTTTAATATTACCCATTAAAGACTTAACTCTTTTGAATTCTGACATTAATTCTTGTGTTGATTTACCATCCAAAGATTTTAATACGTCATTTAAATTTTTATCTGACGATGCTTTTTGTACTAATTCAGGATTATCCAAAGAATCAACAACACCTGTTGGGTCTTGATAACATGCTGCCATGTTAATTACATCTTCAGGTAAATTTAGTAAAGATAATGCGTCTTGTGTTTCAACTGAATTAGCTTCACTCAAAACTCTTTTAATTATTTTAATTAAATCTTGTTCGGTTAATTTTATTTTTTTCAAACTTTATTGTACGATTAATATTGATGGTTTAGTTCTAAATAGAACCAATTTATTAAGTTTAATGTTGTCCGTTGGTCTTGGAGTTACAGTAACAATAAAGTTTGCCATTTTATTTCTATTAGTGTATTTTTGTAAATTATTTACAACTTCGGAATCTTTGTCATAAAGGAAATAATATACAACACTATCACCAATTATTTCTTTATATTCATTATTGGCATTAAATAACGTGGTCTCACCAGAGCTTTGTTGATAAACACTTTTACCATCTGCGGTAACCACATTTAATTGCTCAATTAAATCTTTGACTGTTTGATATTTTCCATCGTCCTCTTTTTTATACGGAAAAAGTTTTTAATGTCACAATTTTTATTTATATTTGTACTATAGTTCTGAGGTCCTGTAGTTAATCGGCTATAATATTGCCCTGTCACGGCAAAGTGCCGGGTTCGATTCCCGGTGGGACCGCAATGAGTAAGAGATACTCAATAGATTTGGTACCGTTTCTTAACAAAGGTATAGTTGTCACTTTCCACAACTTTAAAGAGGGGGTCGTCGGAGTATGGTCGTAACAAAGCCACCGAGTATGTTTGATTTATGGTTTCATGTGGTAAGACACTAATGTGTTTGTTTTTAATAAAACTAAACCGTTAAAATCTACTTATCTGTAATCTCAGGGTAGGGAAAATTGGAGAGATGGTAGAGTTGGTTTATTTCACCGGTCTTGAAAACCGGAGAACTCGAAAGGGTTCCGGGGGTTCGAATCCCTCTCTCTCCGCCAACAATTATTGTTCTTTGACAAATTTAAAAACAACTTTAAAATTATGGAAACATTATCATTTATTTTAGGGGTGTCTTCTGTGGTTGGTATTGTAATTTCAATACTTGCTGTGGTTGGATACGTCAAGGTAGGAAAAGTGGAAAAGAACTTGGAATCTTTTCAAAATAATATATCCAATGAATTGGATAACATAAAAAAAGAAATCTACGATTTAATTAATCATAACCATGATGAGGTAAATAGAAGGATTGATAACACAGAAAGAGAAGTCTTTTCCCAATTAGACTCTCGATTAGATAAATTGGAAAACAAAATAAAAAATGGTCAAAAGGAAGTTTTAAACTCCTAAGACATAACTAAAGTTGGAGAACAATAATTGTTAAATGTTGCTATAGTGAAGCGGTTATCACAGGTCTCTTTCTAAGACCAGTCTGGGGTTCGATTCCCCATAGCAATACTTTTTTTTAATCACGATGACTTTTCAGGTTCGACAAGATATTTATAATAAAAAGAATAAATGTCTTATTGTAAAAAATGTGGAATTGAATTTACACCAAGTAAAGGATTAATTAATTATTGTTCTTTGGGATGTAGAAATAGTAGAGTTTTTACCGAAAAAACTAAACAAAAAAAAAGAAATTCAAATTTAAATCAAATTCCATGGAATAAAGGTGAAAAATTAAAATGGGTTAAATCTATTTGTTTATGTTGTGGTGAAGAGATAAATCATTTATTATCTAAACCTAAAAAATATCATTCAGAATGCTGGTTAAAATCAGCGGGTGGGTATCGTAAAGGTTCAGGTATTGGTAAAAGTGGTTGGTATAAAGGATATTGGTGTGATAGTAGTTATGAACTTGCTTGGGTAATATATAACATCGACCACGGACATTCTTTTATTAGAAATAAAGAAATGTATGGGTATGTTTGGAAAGATAAAAAAAGAAATTATATCCCCGATTTTGTAAAAAACAACCAACTAATAGAAATAAAAGGATTTGTTGATGGTCTCACACAAGTAAAATTAGATTCAGTTTCAAATCTTAAAATATTATTTAGAGAAGACTTAAATACTGAATTTGATTATGTTGAAAACAAATATGGTAAAGATTTCATAAAATTATATGAAGGAAACCCATATAAAGAATTAAAAAATAATTGTGCAGTTTGTAAGAAACCTTGTATGGAGAAGAACAAATATTGCTCGAGAGTATGTTCGGGTATTGGTAACAATAAAAATAGTAAAATAAAAAAACTGACAAAAATAAATTATATTTGTACCCCGAATGGGAATTAATAAGAAAATTTAAAAAAACCAATATGTTAGATATAATAATTGAACGATATCAAGACGAGGAAATCTTGATTGCAGACGGATTCGATGAAGCCGTAATCGGAATTGATACAAAATCAATGAGATTAATTTATTCGGTATCAAAGTGTATAGAGATACTATGCGGAGATATGAATGAGGAAGATGCTATAGAATACTTTGAATATAACGTATCAGGTTCATACGTTGGGGAGAAGACACCAATATGGTGTGAAGACTTATTTTAATTATGATTAATTATTTAGGTTACTTCGCAACATTCTTAACTCTACTTTCTTTTTCTTTTAAAAATATTACAAGATTAAGAATTGTTAGTTCAACATCATGTGTGTTTTGGATTGTTTATGGATGTTTAAAAAATGATTACCCAATCATCAGTACAAATGTTTTAATAATCATAATACATGTGTATTACCTACTAAAAACAAAAAATAAATAAAAAAATTCTAAAAAAGATTTGGAAATTAGAAAACTTTTCGTATATTTGTAATACTTATCAGAATAACGATGAATAACTTGGTATACATACAACCCTCAAATAATCCACTTAGTGGTAATGGGAGAGGTATATATTTATGTGTCCCAAGTTCGGAGTTAAACAGATTATAAGAAACTAGACTTATGAAACACTTTAAACCCGGACTCTAATAAAGTTCGGGTTTTTTGTTTTTATCGAGTTTGTTCCTTATCTTTGTAACGGTCTTTGACATATTGGAATTAGGTATTTGCCTGGGTGGTGTAATCGGTAGCCACGCAAGACTTAAAATCTTGTGGACAGTAATGTCCGTGCGGGTTCGATTCCCGCTCCAGGTACTATTTGTGGTTATGATGTAACTGGATAGCATAAAACTCTTCTAAAGTTTTCGTATAGGTTCGAACCCTATTAACCATACAAAAAAAACCGCAAATCACTTAGTAAGATTATAATGAAAAATAAAATAAACATAGTTAATAGAAAATCTAAATTTGAATACCAATTCGTTGAAACATACACTGCCGGTGTTGTGTTAAATGGTGTTGAAGTTAAATTTATACGAGATGGTAATTTGTCATTCACGGATTCATATTGTATTTTCCAAAATGGAGAATTGTTTATGAAAAATACTTTAATATCAGGTATTGGTAATGATAATATCAGAAGAGATAGAAAACTATTACTGAAGAAAAAAGAACTTACTAAGTTAAATAAAGATTTAATCAATGGTTTATCAATAATCCCCTATCGTTTATATGAGAATGATAGGGGAATATTTAAAATTGAAGTTGTTCTTGCAAAAGGAAAGAAACTTTATGACAAGAGAGAAACCATTAAAAAAAGAGATACTGAGAGAGAAATAAAAAAAATAATTTAAAAATACTTGTTTTTTAAAAAAAGTTTCGTATATTTGTACTCACAACAATTAATTAAAACATTTTTACTACAATGATGACAACAAAAAATATCATAGCTTTGCAAAAAAGCTTAGTATGTCCACCAAATGATGGAATGGACAACAGAATCGCAGTAGCGACCGTACAATCTCATTTAATGCAATGGGGGTACATGTTAGACGAAGAATCTTTCTTCGCATTATCCAAATCAGATTTATCATTCATTCAAAAGTTTAATGACGAAGTTATTACTCATTTGAAAAATGTAATGGGAGGTAATCGTAATTATCAACCTTTATATAAGAACTTCCCACAAGAAGTGATGGTGATGTCCGATTTTGAATTGTACATGAACGCAATCATGCACTATTGGAGTAACGGTCAATGGGAACCATCAACCCACACTTACGAAAAAGAAATTAAGTTTGAGAAAATCAAATACAACTTGATTAAGTATGGTACTTCGGAAAGGTTCTCACAAATCTTTACAGATTTAGTTTCACTTAATACATCATTAACACCTCAAGACCTTGAGATTGTTAAATGGTTTGTTACTAATGGTGAGACTTTAATATTCCCTAATACAATTCCTTTCAAGGAAAACTTATGTACATTGGCGGCAATGGGAATCGAAGGATTACCAGTTAAAACACCGACCGATGTATTGAGAATTGCTGTTCACCTTTCTGGTGGTGATATTAGTTTACCTAAAGTTCCTGAAAAGGAAGTAAGATTAAACAAATGGTCATCTGTAAAAGGTGTGAACACCGCAAGGGATAAATTCAAATTCAAGAAATTCTCTCGTAAAGAAAGAAAATATATCTTAGGTTTACTTGAGAACACAAATTGTGACCCAAAAGAAATGGTTTTAAGAGACCAAAGATGGGTTCGTTTAGGCGAAATATTACATCCAGGTGAATATAAAAAACAATTCCCTAAATCTTTTGATTCATTTAATAAGATTAGAAATGAAAAAGTTAGGTCTTGGTTCTCTCTTGTTAATGAAGGATTTGAAAAAGGTTTGGAAAATGGTTTAAGAGTGTTATCTCAAAGACCGGGTGAATTTGCAAGAAGAATTGATTGGTTGGTTCGTACATATCCAAAAGATATTGAATTAACTATGAAATACTTAGGTGAAGCGGTGAAGAGTACATCAAATAAAGTATTGTTTGAGGTTTATACTCACTTTGAGAATCGTATTGAGGCTCAAACAAGTAGGTCAATCATGGTTAAAGGTACAAGAAAACGCACTGAGTTACCATTATTACCGGCAATCCCTAAAGATATCGTGGAAACCATTCACTCTAAATTATTTGAAACACTTAGAGATAAGTTTTCGGTAATGGATTCATTAGGTAACTGTTGGATTGATGAGGAGTTGAAAAAGATTCCTTTACCTACCAATATGAGAAGTATGAACTTTTCAACTAAACCAATAATCAGAGGTCAAAGAGTTCCTTTGAATAACCCCGAAGCAAAAGTTATTAGACCTTTTGTTCATTGGATGGATAAACGTGGTTCTGAAGACCTAGATTTAAGTGTTACCTTTGTTGGTGATAAAGTATCTGAAGTACTTTCTTTCAGTAACTTGAGAGTTGGTAAATCGGTTCACTCGGGTGATGTTAGACATAAACAAGGACCATGTGCCGAATATATCGATATCGATATGGTGGATGCTATTAATTGTGGGTTTAAATATGTTGTTATTGATGTGAGAAACTTCAATGGTGGTAGTTTGAGTTCGGTTGAAACATCTTTTGGTATCATGGAAAGAGAACACCCTGAATCAAATAAAACGTGGTTACCCGAGACAATTTCAAATTGTCAATCTTTGGAATCGGAATCATCTAATACGTTAATAGCGATTATTGATTTGGAAACTAAAGAGTATATTATGTTGGATATCGATTCAGAAGGATTTGTAACCGCAAGAGGTGATATGAAAAATACACTTAAAACGATTCAACAATACTCTGAGTTACCAAAAGTAAGTGTGTATGACCTTATCCTTCTACATGTAGAAGGAAGAGGAAAACAAGTTACTCTTGATGAGAATATTGATACATTCTTCAAATATGAAGATTTCTGTTTCTCATATGAAACAACTGGAAAATTAATGGGTGTGTAAAATCATCCATTAATTCAAAAATAATTTTGAAATTACAAACATATTCACTTATCTTTGTAATGTTCTTTGAAAATATAATGTGGCTATGTGAGTCTCCGAGAGGATAACCATTACCTAATACAATAAACCGGGAGTGGTTCTGTTTTAGGTCTTAGAGTTGGTGAAAGTATTGGTGCAAATGTCTTACTTCTAACATACAAAAATCAGATACAACGTTAGACACACAATTCTCCACATAAACTTATTGACGGCTATGTACCGGGTTACTTCTACAAAACAATGGATGTTATCATACTCATACTCTTTCCGTCTAAAAAATATTAAGTGGCTATCTATTAACTTACTTCTAACTTTAAATCTAAATTAAAAATTAGTTGTAGTCTTCCCACTTTAAAAAAATTAATGGCTATATGTTTGGTTACTTCTATCTTCAGCTTTAATGAAACCAATCACCAACATAATCCCCATTTAACTTAGTTCTTTGATAAAAATATTACTGGCTATGAGATGAATTGTCTTATTCGTAAGAGAATCATTAGAGTTACTTCTTAAATTAAAAATAAAAACAAAAACTCACTCGTTCAATTTCCAGTTTTTTAACCCGAGGGGGTAGCTCAGTTGGTAGAGCAGGAGTCTGTACTTACTCGATAAATTTCTGAGTATTCGGCTACTGTCAGAGTTACTTCTACTATTTGGAACTCCGTGCCGCGTGGTTCGAATCCCGCCCCTCTCGCAAATTGTTTCTCGTGAAACAACTATAAATAAATAATTAACAACAATTTAAAACAACAATTATGGCAACAAAAGTAAAAACAACAGACGAAAAAGTAAAAGAACTATTTGATTTAGTTCAGTCAAAAAAATTAGCAATTGAAAAAGCGGAGAGACCTTGTTGGAAAACAAGTGGTAACTTTGGATATTCAGCAAATTCTGCACATGACAGAACAACTATCGCTACGGTGACTGATGTTCGTAAGATTGTAGAAATGTATGCTTTTATCATGGACAGAAAAGATAAATCAGAATCGGCAGCTAAAGATTTGGGTGTTGAATACAACTTTACTTGGTTAGGATTTTCGGTTGATGAGTGGAAAGAAGATTTCCAAACTCGAGTAAATCAAATATCCTTTCAAGAAAAACGCAAAGAACTTGCTGAATTAGAATCTCGTTTGAACGCAATTATCTCACCAGAGTTAAAGGCACAAATGGAACTTGAAGCAATCGCCGAACTTTTAGATAAAAACTAAAAGTTTATTTTCTTAGTTTAGTAAAACTAAGTGGTGGAATCAGACCTCTAAACCGGTCAAGCCCCGGGAGGGTTGGTTAAAATCAACCCTTCCTTTTTTTGAAAATTTATATATATTTAATAATATGAGAATAGTTTTAATATCGGACACACATTCATTACATGAACAAATGCCACACAATTTACCTAAAGGTGATATTTTAATTCACGCTGGTGATTGTACAAATGTAGGTAGAGAAAAAGAAGTTGGTGATTTTATTAGTTGGTATCAAAATTTAGAATTTGACACCAAGATTTTTATTGCTGGTAATCATGACATATCTTTTGAAAATAAACCAAATTGGTTGAACACCTATCTTTATGAAGAAAATTTACAACAATCTAATGTTACCTATCTAAGAGATGATTCTATAACTATAGATTTTCCTGAATTTTCAAGACCAATTAAAATTTATGGTAGTCCATGGCAACCAGAATTTTATAGTTGGGCTTTTAATTTACCAAGAGACGGTGAAGAACTTAAAAAGAAATGGGAACAGATTCCTAATGATACCGATATACTTATCACTCACGGCCCCGCATTTGGTATATTGGATTATGTAATGGATAAATATGGTCAAAGAAATGTTGGATGTCAACTATTAAAAGAACGTGTTGATGTGTTAAATCCATTAATGCATGTTTTTGGACATATTCATTATTCATATGGAACAGAAAAAATTAACGATACGTTATTTGTAAACGCATCAATATGTACAGAACAATATAACCCCATTAATGAACCAATTGTGGTTGATTTAACGGAGGTTGATGGTAAATTTGTACTGACAGTAGTTAAAGAATAAAATAGTTGTTTAAATCAACAATAAACACTATCTTTGTAATGTTCTTTGAAAATATGGGGGTGAATGGAATTGATTGGCGTTTATGAGGTAAATGGGCACGTAGTCGGATGTCATCTACGACTTTAATCAACGGTGGTAAAACTCAAACGGCAACGTTTACAACAACATGGAGGTAGCAGGTTTACTTGCAACTTCTAAAGTAGCAGCCTAATAACTGTCACTTAACGGGTCGGTGGACACATAACCTTGGAACAGAAGTCCCTACGGTGTGGTATCTATCAAAAAAGGTACAAATGGTCTCGTTCAGGGCGCTACCATAATTGAAGTGAACCCGACACAGTTTCTGATAACGATGTCAAAATAGGAATCAGATATTTGTCAGTTGTGAATAATTGAATAAACGTGTAGTCCATCTATGTTATGGCGAACAAGACGAGGGTTCGAATCCCTCCACCTCCACCGTAGACTTTTTGTACTTTCCGATATATTTATTTATAAAGGAAAGTACAAATGAGTCGAAAAGAAAAAAAATACCATTTTATTTACAAAACAACCGATATTAGAAATGATAATTTCTATATTGGTATGCACTCAACAGATAATTTAGATGATGGTTATGTCGGTAGTGGGACAAGATTAAAACATCTATTATATAAACATGGAAAAGAAGTTTTTAACATACAAATATTAGAATTTCTCCCCGATAGAATGTCATTAAAAGAACGTGAAATTGAAATCGTAAATTCGGATTTATTATTGGAAGAAAAATGTATGAATCTAAAACCGGGGGGTCAGGGTGGATTTAATAATGAAACACACCAATTCAACTGTTCCCAAGCTGCGGGTTTAAAACATTCCGAAAGAATGAAAAATGATGAATTATATCGTTTAAATCACTCGAAAAAAATATCTGAAGCAAACAAAAGGAGATTTGCTAGAGGTGAAACTTCTTTTTATTGTGATTGGACAGGTAAAAAACACAAGGAAGAAACTATTCAAAAAATGAAAGAAAGTAAGAGAGGTCATGGTATTGGAAAACAAAATTCACAATATGGGTTAAAATGGATTACAGACGGTAACACCAATCAAAAAATAAAAAAAGACGAACCATTACCTGAAAACTGGAAATATGGTCGTATTAATAATTAAACAAGAAACCCACCAATTGGTGGGTTTTTTATTTTTATTTTACTACTGTTTGACTTGGGTCGGATAATTTTTGAATATATAAATCAACTAATCTTGAAATCATTTCAGGTTTTTCGTCTGACTTAAACTTAACTTTAATTTTAGCCATTCCCGAACCATCTGTATTTTTACCAGAGTCAACTTCAATTCCTTTAATATTGGATTCATATCCCCTTTTCTTAAAGATACCAAGAAGTGATTTTTTTAGTTCCGATACTTTAGAACCACCAATTATCAATCTTGCTTCAAATTCAATATCCAATTCATCTAATCCAATTGACGAATGGTCAGCTAAGATATAAATTGGGACATCCATTGTATTTTCCCCAATTACAAATCTTTGTAATTTAGGATTTCCGTTTCCATCGAAATAATTACGGAGTGAATTGATGTGTTGTCTTTCACTTATATTCTGAGCCACCATCGCGGCTTCAAGTAAACCTCCAACAAGTTCTTCTATGTTTAATCTATTCATTTTGTGTGTTATTATTTTACACAATATAACAAAAATAAACGAGAAAAAAAAGTGTTAATATTACTTATTGTTTGGGTCAGCTGTCAAAGGAATCAAAGATGGTTCTAACATTTGTGTTAGATAATCAGATAACTTTAACATACCTTCAGTAGGTGGTAACTGTTCAGCGTGTACTTTTACATTGTATTTAGCTGAGTTATCAGTACTTCTTGTGTTCTCTTTGTGAGTAGCAACACTACCAGCCATTGTAGCTGAGTATTTCATACCCCAAAATCCACCTGATGCTGTAGCACTGAAACTTCCACTCGTATCTGATGAATCTTTATTTACTTCAGAAGTTTTAATCTCCATTGTAAATTCAATATCAGCAGATGTGATTGCTAATGCTGGAAGCGGTACTAATGGTAACATAGGTACTTTAGAGTATAAAGTTTGAACTGATTGTTCACCTGTAGCTCCATCAGTCATTACTCTGTTCATTTCCACATCCAAAGAACGAGCAACTGTTTTACCGTTTTCGTCTTTTGTGAATGCTACTTCGTTGATGTATTTCCATGTTACATCGTTTAATTTTGCTTGACCTTTAGCCATACCGACAATAGGAGATACAATTAAGTCTTCTATTGGTAAACCGGTAAATTGTGATGAAATGTCTGATGCCATAATTTTTTTGTTTTTTGTTTTTTGTAGTTTATTTGTTTATTATTCCAATAAATATCTACAAATCACTTAAACTTTACCATTCCCTTATATTCTTTTTTAATTTTTTCAATTTCGGACACTGCATCCTTAAACGATTCTTTAATTTCATCGTTAACCGTAAAATTAAAGATGGTTTGACAATGTGGACACGCCGATATTGGGTGTTTAATAATAAACTCTAAAGATAACCCCAAAGGATTTTGACAAGATGGACAGGGTAGAGACATATTTTAAATATAAATAAAAAAAATGACAAACTGAACCTATATAAACGAACAAAGAGGTCGTTAAGACCCCTTTGCCGAGATGTTGGATACCTCCTTTCATTTTTTTAGATTGCTTATTGTTTACTGGTGACCAAACCAATAAACTCTACATATAAATATCTTGAAAAAATTATTTATACATAAATTTGTGCTAATTTTTTTATCGCTGATAATGACACCATTCCACCTATAATACCAGGTAATGAACTTTTATTTTCGTCACCTCCCGATTGTGTATTTGGTGATGTTTCATCCCCCGACTGTGAATTTTGTGCAATGTAGTCACTTGTTGTTGGGTCATTTGCAATTTTTTCTCTAAATGATGGGTCATTTGATATCCTTTCTTCAAATGAAGTTAAAGATGGTATACCAAAATAAGCTAATAAATTATTTGCCATGATAAATTTTCTAAATGCGTTTCGTCTATCTTTTCTTGCGCCAACATTTAACCACCATCTTTGAATTCCTGTCTCAGGTAAAACTCCTTTTTTTGCAAAATATTTTGTTAGTCTTTCTCCTTGATAGTAATCTTTTAATCCTGTTCTAAATGTTCCACCGGCAATAACACTTTTTCCACCTGATTTTAAACCCGATATAGCTTTACCACCTGTAATTTGTTGTAATCCATTTTTTAAACTATTACCCCAACTTGAATTAATTTTACTAATACTCTCAACTGTTTTTTCAACTGCTGGTGATTTTACGTATTTATTTAAACTTGTGAATTTGGCGGCCATTTCAGGGTTTTTAGCTAAAAATTCAGCTAACTTAGGTCCACCTTCTTTCATTGCTAACATCCCTTCTCTACTACCTTTAAAAAGTTTAATAATTGGTTTAGCAATAAAATCACCAACCGTTGGAATTAAAGCAATTAACATTATCGCGGCATATAGTTTTTCACCCTTATAAAGGTAATAACATATTAACGCGATGTCCGCCACCTCACCAATAACAGGAACAAAACCTGCGGTCATTAAAACATTTTCAATACTAAATATCGATTCGTTTAATTGTTGTCTATTTTCTAATAAATCTTTTTTCTTAATTTCCATTTTAGTGTATCATTTTACAAAAGTTAACCGATAATGATTCTCCAACATTTGACTGCATTATTGCTTGACCAAATAAATTACCCGCACCTCTCGTTGCTAAAGTACTTTCTCCAGTTCCTGTAATATTACCGGCCAAGTGTCTTCCTAATGCAACTAAAAGTGCTTTCGTTATTTTTGGCATTGATTCAGAACATGACGCTTCATCTTTAAATGGTTTTAATAAATCTGTTGGACTAAGATTAGAAAAAACAACCGCAACTTCGTGAGCGAATTCTTTATTTGTTCCAAATAATTCTTTTAAAATATATTCAATAATATATTCCTTGACCATGGATAATGAACCACCTAATAACATTTCTTTCCAATCAATTTTACCCCAATCATTAACATCATAAACTTCGGACAATTCTCCATCTATTTCATCTAAAGAATAACCCTCTTCCAATAACGTATGTGATATGGTTAGAGACCTCTCAACCAAATATACTTTATCATCAATATCCAATAACTCAACAAAAGACTCCTTGAGTTTATTTTGTCTTTCCTCAAGGAGTGTTTGTTTTATTTGTGTTTTTAAATCCATTTTTAATTATTTTGTTGTTGTGGTTCCAGTTTCTTCTGTTGGTTTATTCTTTTTGAAAACAATTTTCTCACCAATTTTTTTATCTTTATTATCTCTTGAAAGTCTAAAACCTCTGGTACCTAAATAAGTTGTGATTTTATCCAATTCTTCTTTAGATAAATCTTCTCCTTTATAAACTATAACACTTCTCTGAAATCTACGCGGACCTAAAAGACCTGCTGCGTTTAATCTAGCATATAACTCACCACCCGATTCTGTTGTTTTTGTTGGTGCGGTCGTTGTTGAAGTTGTGGTTGATGTTTTTGTTGTATCTGTAACAGGTTTAGTATCCTCAATTGGTTTTGTTGTACCCGTAGTACTGATAGTTGTACCTGTATTGGTTGTTGTACCTGTTGTTGATGATGATTTGCATTTTTCTTTAATTCTATTATATGTGTCTTCATTAATTTCAGAAACACCATATAACTCATTTAATTTCTTTAATGTTATTTGTCCAAAATTACCTGTTTGGTATTTTTGTTCAAATCCAAAACATATTTGAACTTCTTTTATAATTGGTCCTCTATCTCCAAAACGATATGGGAATTTATCTCTATCGGTATATATGGTCTTTTTCTTTTCTTCTTCTTTTTTTGGAACGGGTGGTACAATTTCTTCTCCACCACCATTTTTATTATCCCACTTAACAATAATGTCGGATAATTCTTCCATTAATACTGATTCTTTTAGACTTCCTGATTTAACTTCAACTTTAGAGCCTCTACAACCATATGTACCACTCAATGTATTATCCATTGTCCAAACCCTATTATTTGCATAGAATTTAGCACCACCATGTCCCGCAGAATCTGAATCAATATCTTTAGTTGTATACACCATAACACCACCATCACTGGTTGTACCAATTTCAGTACCTTCAGCGTTAGCAATACAATCAGGCATTACACCACTTGTGGTGTCTTTATCACTGGACCCAAATAAACTTTTAATTATTTCATATGTACCCCAACCAGCTAAACCATAAAGTATTAAATTCTTTAAGTTCATTTTACCTTTAACTGATTTTAATTTACTCCAAGTTTTAGCTGAATATTTACCAATTATAAACCCCGCTTTCTCCCATTTACTGGCTAATTTAGCACCTTCAGGTCCTAATTCTTTTACTTTTTTAATTTCAGCTTTTATACTGTTGGCAGCTTCAGTTCCTGATTTTGTATCCTTAATTAATGCCGAAACTTCAGATGATGAACCTTTTAAATCTTTTGCTCTTTTTGCGATTGCATCATCCACCGCCTTAGTTGTGACTTTAGCTGTACCCGCTGATTTTTGTGCGGCATCCCTTAACATTGCTTCAGCTTCTTTACCTTCTATTCCCAATTGAGATAATGTCTTTTTAGCGATTTCCATTTTGGTTGCATCTGCGGCCATTTGCGTTCCCTTTGGAAATACCATTTTAGACATTTCAGCAAATTCAGGTTGTAATTTTAATAAACCCTTAATTTTCATCGCCAATTCAGGTGAATTTTTAATTGCAAATTTTACAAGACTTGAGGATTCTGCCGCACCTATTTTACCAGCTTCAACTGCCGCTTTAAATTCCTCGACAGTTTTAAACTTATTACCAATTGCGGGTATTTCAGTTTTAATTGTCTGCCATATACCTTTTTCTTCTTGTGCTGTTCTTGCTAATGTTTTAAGTGCATCTTGAAACATTTTAACCTGTTCATCCAAAGGTTCTTCAATATTATTATTTTCACTAGTATCGTGATTCATTACTTTTTCATCAGTTGATTCTACTAATGTGATGAATTTCCTTATTAATAATGCGTCTTTATTTTCCATTTTTATTTTTTTATTTTTTTATTTATTATCTAATTGTTTCATTTGTTCAATTGCTGACTTCAAATCATATGATGTGGATTGTTTTAATTGGTCATCACTAATTGATTTAGCAATTTTTTCAACATCTTTTTTATTTTGACCTTGTTTATATTCACCATAAGACCCAACACCCCTTTCTAATGCTTTCATACCCCCATGGAAAGCTAAACCGTAAGTTGCACCTTTACCTAAAGCTGGTGCTATTACTGAAGGATTTTTAATCGCCGCTTTAATTGGGTTAACAAAATCTTGTTTTATTCCTTTACCCACAACTTTTTTAAGTTCAGAACCACCTGTTGTTTTTAAAGCTTGTGATAAATTATTAAAAATTTTTGATATACCATTTTTAGCTGAGTTAATTACTTCTGTCATTTTACCTGAACCAAAAGTTTTTGCTAACCATTCAAAAGGTGCTGCTAAAGCTTTTATAATAAAATTAATACCTTTACCTAATAATTCAATTAAGGGTCTTAATACACCCTTACTTAATTTTGTTATATCCCTACCTGCGGCTTTAATTGTTGCTTTTAAACCTTTAGCTGCTCCACCGGTAAAAATTAAACCAAGAAAACAAATACCAATATCTAACCAAGACCATATATCATTTGATATTTGTCCTGACACTAGTTGATATATTTTCCAAACCCCCAATGAACCCCAAATAACTGTAGTCGCAATCTTACCAATACCAATTGCGGTTAAAGCAACATCGATACCAATACCAACAGGTGACAGTATAAAACTTTCTAATTTTTTAAAAAACCATGGAAGACCCTTGTTTAAAACCCAAGTTGCCCCCTCTTTTACTTTATCCCGTATATTTCCGGCAACTTCTTTTGTTTTATTCCAAGCATCATCTAACCAATCCTCAATAATTAAAGGAAATTCGTTAATCATTTTTAATTTAACAAAATCCCACGATTCCTCAATCATTCTCATTGTTGAATATGAAAATTCTTCTTTCGATTCAAAAATCATATTCATACCATATCTAACTTCATATTCAGAAACCAAATTACGGTCATGTACTATCAATGGGTATATTAATTCTTTCATCTTAGAGAATAACTCTTTTGATTCCATTAATTTATTTTTGTAAGAATTAACAAACTGTCTTTTGAACATTTCACAAACAAAAACAGGATGTGGATTGTTAGAATTAAATCTAAGTCCCGTTTCTAAATCTACAATTAAATTTTCACATTGAAGATATCTTTTATCTTGACTAATATTCATTGTTTTCTATTTTATTATATAAATATCACATAAATGTTAATTATTTCAATCGATATTTGTTTCTTGAAACTTTTGAACCCACAATATCTGACCACTTAGTAACACCTATTTGATTCGCAGGCCCTTCTCTTCCTGTGTTAGATTCCCATTTACCAACTTCAGGATACCCTTGCTTACTACCACTACTACTTGTACCCGCTGTAGGTTGGGCAGCAGAAGGGTCCGTAGGTTGCTCCTCAATCTGTTTGGGTTTATTTATATGTCCTAAAATTAGGTCATATTGTTTTTCGGATATCTGTATCTTCATGTTAATATATAAATAGTTGGTTTTTAGTTTAAAAAACCCAATAGGGATAATAAAGAATACATAATTTAGGGTTAAATTTAAACTGAATGGGGAATTAATTACTCATCGTAAATTGTACCATCAATCTGAGCAAACAATTTAATGTATTGACCCGCTTTTGAATTTGCTTCATCTTCAATGTCCCCACCAATATCCGCGGGTTTCACTAATAGTCTACCTTCCTCAAATTGTTTGTGATGTACCATTTCATGAGCAATACTTCTCATTACATCAACCGCAGCTCTGTTTTTTGAATTTACCCTAATAATCTTATTCTCTTTTGAATAATCATAACTAGCGGTTGTTTTAAGTTCACCTCTACCATTTTGTAAAACAATAGTAGGACACTTCTCAAGTTGAAGTTCC
>Ga0209353_10000379_pt1 | contig 27465 bp, 31 predicted proteins | sample LauGreSpBDMM15SD_2_FD_187561 | JGI IMG/M metagenome (GOLD analysis project Ga0209353, IMG submission 187561) | Freshwater lake microbial communities from Lake Michigan, USA - Sp13.BD.MM15.SD (SPAdes) (version 2) | ecosystem: Environmental > Aquatic > Freshwater > Lake | place: Lake Michigan... | reverse complement strand
TAAGTTATATGGTACTGTACCTGGATATATTGTTCTAGGGTTATTTAAAGTATCTGAATATTCTTCACCAAACTTGAAAGTAAATGTTTTAACTGAATCAACTGGTACTGCACTATTTTGTGTTTTCCAATTTAGATCATACTCCAATCTATCATTTAATTCTCTTGCTATATCTATAGTAACATCTCCAGTTGTATTAGGATATGCCTTTATTGTAGTTAAATAATCATTACTTCCGGACTCATATACATCTACTACATATCTAAATTGTGGTTTAGTTGTAGCATTAGAGCCAGAAAGTACATACAATAAATTTGCAAATGTTGCGTTGGGTGTGGTTGGTTGTTGAACTACTTCTACTGCCATTATCCTTTAATTTTTATATCTTGTAATTGTCCTTGTATTGACAATTGGATTGTGTCTACTGATGCTTTGCTTAACAACTCCATTCCTTGGGTCTGTAATACAGTATCTAAAGATGGTTGAATAAATGGTTGAGGTCTAAATCCATGTTCGGCTATACTTATTCTAACCGGAAGAGGTAAACCAGATTGCTTTGAAATAATAGGACTCTTAAATTGTCCCATTGGTAGAAATGATTTACTAGAAGGAGCAAAAGAAGACTTAGTTCCTTTCATACCACTATCTACATAATTTCCATATGTTAGCATACTACGTTGTAACTCGTGTACACCTGGTTGTTCTATTACCTTATAGTTAATACTATTCTTTAAGGCACCTGTTTTATTAGGTACCATATTCTGCATTGAGGTCTTAAAAAGATCTCCTAGTCTAACTAAAGCCTCTGTAATAGTCATTTATTATAATTTAGGGTAGTTGCAATAATCTTCAACCCATGGTGTAGTTACATTTACGGTAGCCATCCATCCGAATAGTCTATCCTGGAATGCTTCATTTACCGGTATAGCAGTTGCCATATCTACCTGATAGGTTTGTTGTCTTACTGCAGGTCCAAAATTAAACCAAGATAGTAAGTCATATATATACAATTCTGTATTAGATATTACCTGTGTGTTAGGTTGTGATTTTACCTTAGGTTGATCCAGTGAATATAATTCAAAAGAAAGAGTTCTTACTCTATTGGCTTGTACAGTAGATAATGGTCTAAGGAATACAAATGGATACAATCTGTTTACTGCAGAAGCATCTAAATAATCTATAGTACCAGAATCAAATGATGCAATAGCCAAATGCTCATTACATGCTGTCTGAAATTGATTTACAATTTGTTCGTAAGTTATGTTTTTAGTTAATCCCATCTACTACTGATTTATGTATACCTAATAATGAAGCTATACGATTGTTATCAAATCCTTTATCTCTAAAGGCTTTTACTTTACCTATGATAGGATCTTCTTGTTCAACTATATCTGTGTATAAGACTAAATCTTCTACTGGTAGAGACGATGTTGATTCTTCTATGGTTATTTTATTTTTCTTTGTCATAATTATCTTCTGCTACTCTGCATAGCTTCTTTTTGTGCCTTAGCCATTTCTCTATTATAATCTGCGTCAATTTCTAAATAATTACACGCTAGTATAAAGTTGACATCCGTTATAGAGGTGTCCCCTGTAATTGATAATATATTGGTTTTAGAGAGGTTGTAAATAGTCCCGAACCAGCCCCAGTGTTGTCCAAAAGATTTCCCAGTATTTCTCTGGCTTGTTTCTCCACTTCCGTCCTGGTCATCCGTCCCTCCGAATACGCTATATTGTTTAAGTATAGAACTGCGGTTGACAAAAAAAAACTCAAAGCACCTAAAAATATATGTGATGGGAATTCTCTAAATTTCTCTTCTCTTTCTTTTCTTTTACTAGAGTCATATTTCTCTACTTCATACCAATCGAATACATTTGCTACTGAATTGTTAAGCATTCGTATACCCTGTTTAACTGTAAAGGATAATGAATCAAATCTATGCTTAGTTATTGGTCTATAAAAGGTAGCTGCTATCTTATGCATATTCTCTTCTAGGTTAGTGGCAAGACTTTCTAAGTCAATATACTCTCCCAATGATGATTGCTTGATGTGTGCATACCCGTACAATTGTCCATCCCATTCTATTATTGAATGGAACTCTTCATTGTGGTCGGCTATGTTAGCATATATATTGGCAATCTTAGCAATTGATTCCATATCCCAGGTCACTACTTCTCCCATAGGCCTACCTGTCATTGTAGCAACAGCATGTGCCATTCTTCCGGCTTTTGAATCACCTTTATAGGCATTCATCTTAGCATATTGATCTATGGTTAAAAAATCCGGAACTTCAAATGTTAATTTTTGTATTTTCATCTTTAATAAATAGCTTGGTAGATCTTGAAAGTGTCTACCCGAAATTTGGTTTAATTGTTCTTATTGTAATTGGCTTACGATCCATGAATTTAACTCTACTGTAATTGGCCATTAATAAGCTATCTACATAATCATCATGTGCTCCATTACTATGACCGAATGATAATTTTCCTGTAGTACTTAGCTTATAGGTAAATGTACCGAACTCTGAATGTAACTCCGGACATAATTCCATTGTAGGTAACTCTACTGTGGTTGTTTCTATATCATGAATTAATTTCCTTACCATCTCTATCTTATTGTCTTGGGTTGTATTAAACTCTTTTACCCTTTTAAATTTAGGTCCTATTAAGTCATACATTCCTCTTCCCACTCCATTGGTCTCTATATATCCTCCTACTATGTTGAAGTCATTCATTACCGAAATAAACCTATTGGCTATAATGGTCATGTTCTCATTATTGGCAGCCTCTATCCATAATACTCTACCCATAGGAGACATAACTGTTAGTACTGACATATCATCTGAAAGACCTGTATCTATTCCTATAAAGGCATCTACTCTTTTTGATCTATCATACATCCCTACTACAGATACATTATCTATTCCAGAGAATACATCGTTTGAACTATCTACAAACTCTGCTTCAAACTCCTGTCTAAAGATGTCTTTTGGTAGACTAGTCCTAGCTGCTTGAATTAATTCTTGCTTTACATAGGGACATTCTGTTAAAGGGAACTTCATTGATACTACTCCATCTCTTAAGTACCATCCGTAAAAATGGTTCTTTCCTTTAGGAGTTGAAATCATAAGGCATTTAATACCTGATGGATTTAATGTAGGAAGTATAACTTGGTCAATTGTTCTTTCCTTAATAAAGGCTACCTCATCTATTACTAGATACTTAAACCTAAATCCACGAATACTATCTGGTGAATCTCCTGATAAGAATTTTAATGTACTACCATTTATAAAGGTTATAGATGTTTCCATTCTATTGGACGATTCTATTAACTCTTTAGCAGATACTGTTATGGTATCGAATACACTCTTGGCTTGTGAATACACAGGACTAATCCATCCTCCTTTACTACCACCATTCTCCAGTAACCAGTATAGAAGCATGTTAATGCCTAATAAGGTTTTACCGGATCCCCTAGGTGCTACTACAACACCAAATAACTCCTCCGTTGATAGGAACTTATTAATGAATTGCTTCTGCTTTTCATAGGGTGTAAATAATTGGATATCCATTACTCCTTTTTGTATAGGTATAGTTTAACATTGGTATGTGAACCATCTGCTATATCTATAAGTTTAAAGTCTGGGTATTTATCTGTAATGTAATCTGTAAACTTTCTACACACTACATGAGCATTACCTGTCTTGTCTCTATCTTCGGCGTATATTAAGATATACACTCCTAATGAAAATAGTCTATTGACATACCCTTCAAATACCTCTTGTTCGGTTAAATGATAAAGTACATCCAAACTCATTGCTAAGTCAGATGGTTTAAAGTATGACTCATTGTCTATGAATGTGTATCTGCTATCGTCTTTAAATTGTAATATACATTTATTACGAATGGTAGAACTAACGTCATATCCAGTATATGTCTCAAATCCTTTTAGTAAGGTAATTTGATTACCATCTCCATGTCCTAAGTCATTGATGGTTTTAATATTATATTTCTCAATTATTGAATTGATATAACCTGCTTTAATATCGGCAGATCTACCATATGAACCTTCTCCGGAATTACCTCCTTTGAAATATCTAGATTCCCAATACTCTTTTGAATTGAATTTCATGTATTTATTTTGTTATATGTCAAAAGGTCTTTAGACCTCTTTAGACCTCTATAGACTTTTTACTCTCCAAAGGATACTTTTATCTCTCCTTTTACTTCGGCTTGTATCTTCTGGATATCATTACCTGTATATTTCATTATCTGATCTATAGCTCTTTGTCTAATCTTTTCATCTTCTGAAGCCAATAGGGTGTATAGTTCATCTGTAGCTGGACCTAATAACTTACTAAGTCTTTCTTTCCAACCTTCATCATACTTATCTTTAGCCTTAGCCCAATAGGCACAATACTGTTGTTCTGATCTATCTCCATATACTTCATGGCAGTATTCTACCCATTTAATTTGGGTTATACTTTCGGATTGTTCGTATCGAAGTCTATAACACTCATTAACTCTTGTATCTACCTCTACCTTACCGTGTCTCTCTATATTACTCATTATGGTACTATTATATTATTACTCTCCAAATAAATAGCTCTCTATCGACTGTTTAAGGCTACTACCATTCCAGGAGTATTCCCATTTATTGTCCATATACCTTCTTACTATTTCTTTATGGTTGTACTCCCATCCTATTTTTTTAAACTCTCTAGAACATCTTAGGCTTGTAACTGAATATAGAAATGCCACTGTTGTACCTGTTACTGAAGGTTTTATTATTTTCTTTGTATATGTATTTAACATTCTTCCGTATGATGTTAATACTCTGTATCCATCATCTAGTACTATCCATTCCTCTTTGGGTAATATTACCTTTTCAATAAACTTTTTATCCAATGTCTTATGAGAACCGGGGATAATTTTATCCATAGATAAAGGTAAATCATTATAGATCTCGTGTTCAATCTTTTGGTACTCATAATCCGTTATGTAATTTCTCTTCATTATCTGCTAACCATTTAGTGTATAACTTATTTACTCCATCGGCCAATCCTCTATATTGACAGCTGCAGCTTCTTTTTTGTATTTGTGTCTTACCCTTTAGTATTCGCTCGGCGTGTAAGTAAGCATTGTATATATCTCCTTTTATAGTCTTACCACTATATTGAGGAAACACTTCCTTTAACCATTTTTCATCTTCAGGATTCATACCAGTATTCTATTTTGCTTATTAAAAAATTTATCATAAAACCAACCAAAGAACAAATTGCTGCTCCTATTATGTCTTGAAAGACAAGCAAATAAATCCAAAATGACATACACTTTGAACAGTTAAAAGCTAATTCTAAATTCCTATGTACAAATGGCAAAAAAGTAAATACGTTTACAATTGCTGTCTTTGTGCTTTGGATTGGTTCAAACCAGTATGCAATTAAGTTTCCTATTACTGCTATACCTATTATATTACTTATAAGATTCAATTCCATTTCTAATACTTCTTACTTCTGAGTGTAACAATCTCATTTCTGTTTGCATCCCTCTTACTGTCTGTTCATAGACTGCAATCATGTCTCTTAATCTTCTAACTTCCTTCTGTAGTTCCTCCATCTTGTAATTCTTTTAGAAATTCTATGACAACCTGTCTAATCTCTTCTTTTCTCTCTGTATCTCTTTGTACCTCTCGCTCTTTAATCATTTTTAAATATCCTTCTTTAAGATTAGGAAACACTAGCTTTAAAACCAATATTCCAAGAATGATATTAACCATTAAGCTTATAGTAAATTCTTGCATGTCAACTGTATTTGTTTAATTACTTTGGTTGTATCTCTTTTTAAAGTATTGTACTGGATGTTATATGTGTTAGATATCTCAGTGTATGTCTTACCTTCTATTACTTTTTCATTCACTAGCATCTTTGTGTATGGATCTAATTTATTGATCTCACATTTAATGCAAGTTACTATTTCTGATTCTTCGTCATTAAATGCAGTATTATAAGCAATGTACTTCTGTCCGTAGTCGTAGTTGGGATATAACTCTCTCTGACTCTCATGATGTTTTCTATACTGGTAGTAGAATTTACTTGATCCACTTTTCAATTGCATAGCCATCATGAATGTAATAAAGTTCTCTAGCTTTTTATTTGCTATTGTATTTAATTGATCCTTTAATGGTTTAGTTAAAAAGAATTCAACACATAGTGCTATAAGATCTAGACCGTGTTTATCAAATGCTGCTCCACAAGTCTTTTTAGCATTTATTAATAATTGAGGATATATTTTTTCGATTTCTTTTCTTACAAAGATTTCTTCTTCTGTTAGTTTATTATACATTTAAATTATATTATAATTATAAGGTAGTGAAAATAATTTTAAGATCCTACTCTTTTATATAATTATCTATAAAAAAAGAAAACCACCTAAATGGTGGCTTCTTCGAAGTGGGAAAAATATAGCTAAGGGCAGTAGTTAAAAACCCTACTTCTTTATATTTTTTTAAAAGTTATCAACCCAGCTATTGTATAATGCTGCAATTTGTGGATCTGTAAGTTTTTGTAGATATATTATTGCTGTATATACTCCTCCGTAATATGGGTCTCTTATTGAATTTCTTCCTGCATTACCTATTGCTGTTCCTTCATCTGGTGATGTTGAATCTAACCAAGAAGTAGATAATGTGGATGTTGTTGTACTTGAATTAATTGCTGCTGATACTGTACAGGTATTTGATCCTGACCAGCTTCTAGTTGATATTGCTACGTTTGCCTTATCGAACATTGTAGAAGAGTAATTATCACGTCCCTGTCTTAACCAAAATCTATCTGTGCTATTTTGAAGTACCGGTCTTGATCCTATATCTGTTGAAGCAGCTGTTGTTGTATATGCTGTACCGTATGGATATGTAGTTCCATTAAAATTGAATACTATAGTACTGGATGTTGTTTTATTAATTGAACCTCTTTCAATCTCTGGAAAAGCAGAACCAAAAGTCCATCCTTCATGTGCAAATACCTGTTGAGAACTTCCTCCTAAATTTTTTGGATTATATGCTATAAAAGTTGTACAGTTAGTAAAATAAGGTATTAAGGTTGTTGTTTTTCCTAATCTCTGAGTTCCTGTAAATGTAGCTTGTAATTTACCAAGTGAATCTGTAGTAAATCCTAATGTACCATGTGAAGTAGTTAGGTTTCCTGCAGAACCTACTGACCCTCTATTAATGGCAGCTGTTATGTTACCTGATGAAAGAGTTAAATAATCAGAGTTCTGTAAATCCCACCAGTATTCAGGATTGACCGTTCCTCCTAGAGTTGGGTCAAATCCTGCTGGTGCTGTTGATTGTCCTGCCATAAAGGCAAATGGTTGAAATATTGACATATTTTAACTTAAGTTATTTACTGATGTTGCGTATACTACGTTATCTGAAGCAAACGTTACAAATGTAATTATAGATGTTCCGGTTAAAGTTGGAGCTACATCATCTTGCCATTTAATATTAGATGCAAATGATAATGTATGTCCAGCTGCTATTACTCTCACAGAAACTGTTTGTCCTACTCCGTTAGTTGAATCTATATTGATCGGTGTTAATGTAGAATTTCCAGTCATAGTAAGTGTAAAATAATTTCCTTTACCGAAATCTACATTTGTAGCTCCTGCTACTACCTCTGTTAATGCATTAGATGTTCCTACTGTCTTACCTTCTAGTTCAATGTTTGTAGTTGTAGAATTACCTATCTCTATTTTAGTTCCTCTTACAAAAGCTAATGAAGTTGCATCTCCTTGGTCTTTAGTACCCATACTTGCTTCTTTGCTAACTCCAACACTACCGCTAGGAATAGTAGCAAATCTACATTGTACACCGTTTACGTTTAACTCTCCTCCGAAGTTATAATCGGTTGAATCGTAATACTCTATTGAGAAGTAATCTTCAAATATTGTACTTCCGTAATCTCCCATTCCCATCCAAACATTATTATATGCTTGACCGTTGATCGAAGCTGATAATGGAGTAAAGAATTCGTACTTAGTATTATATAGTGGTGCTGGGAAAGTATCGTTAAATGAACCTGTTACGTTAAGACCTGCTCCTACTAGTAATGGATGTCCTCCAAAACTTCCTCCTTCAACTACAGCCTCCATATATGTTCTATGGTTTCCAGCTCCATGATCTTTAGGATCAAAGAAGATAAAATGGTTATTTTCTGGGAAAGATGATACAGTTACTCTACCGTTACCGCCTGGTTCATTCTGTATATTAACATAGTTAGTTCCTTTAGTAGATCCTGAATAGAATCTTAAGTAATTTGGTTGACCACCACCGGACTTTTCTATTAAATCTATACCATTTCCTGATGTAAATGATAATTTACCGTCTAATGTTTTATCTCCTGGTGTTAGATTTTGTGCCAAAGTAGCAAAAGAAGCTGTTGTTGCTGTTGATGCATTACCGCTTAATGACCCTGTAAGACCATTGGCTTGAAATTGACCTGATACAGTTACTTTTGAACCATTATCTGTTATAATCGAATCTGCTAGATGATGTCCACCAGTTCCTTTTTGAATACTATTACTTGTTGGGTATGAAGGTACACCTTTAATACTAAAGTCTGGTCCAAATAATGCAACTCCATGGTCAGTTGTAACTCCCATATCAGTTGAATATTCGTAGAACCAGTTATTATACAAACCGTCAAATTCTAACGAAGCTGTTACTCCTGTTGAACCTGAATCGTATACTGCTATACCGGCATATCTTTGTGTTGGTGTATCGTTATTTAATACAATAATTGAATCTCCTATTATGGTTACTGAACCAGTAATTGTGTTAAGGTGTCCAATTGATGCTGACATAAAATAAGCATTATCTGCTGTTATATTACCAGCTATTGTAAGGCTTCCTGTTATCTCTGCTGCTCCTGTAAACTTACCATTCCATGGTGAAATTAATACTGTTGCTGGAACTGGGAAGATAGTACGTACTGGTGCATCACCTCCAAACATAAATTGATAAGAAGGATTTGAACCTCCTGGTAATTTATTGGCATAGTACTTTATAACTATCCTATCATCTTCAGTAAAAGTACCGTTGTTTAGAACTGCTGCTGCACTAAATTCTGCATACGTGTTTGAACTAACAGCTACAGTAGTATCTGAAGTTGCTATTAAAGTTTCTGTAGAACCTGAACGAGCATATACTTCGTAGTAGAAGTTTGCTGTACCTGTTCCTGATACTCTACGTATTTGTCCATTAGTAATTAAATTTACTATACCAGGTGCACCTAAAAATAAGTAACTGTCTGTTATAAGAGAAGATATAAGGTGACCTGTTCCTGTGATTGCTCCTGTTGGTACATCTACTGATGGTTGACTGTATCTTGCATCTACTGAAGAGGTAACTAAAGCAAAATAACCTGCTACGTCTGCTGATGCAGTAGTTGGAAAGGTAATTACGTTAGATGTTAATTGTGATATATCTGCTTTATTATCGCTTAATTTCTGTAATGCTATTTGAACATTTGATGCTGTGTAAGCAAAATTTGTATCGTCAAAAGTTATATCTTCTGCTATAGCGTATGAAGCTGTTAAAGCTATGTCTGCAATTTCTGCATGTGATGCTGATGCTGCTACTCCTGTTGCTTGGCTTAAATCAATTTGACTTGATCCTGATACCAATCCTGCTGGTTTGTCTGTAATATCATCCCATGTTGGGTCTATTACGTTTAAAGCAAAAGAAGCTGTTAATGCGTATGAAGCTGATACTGATGTACCTGCTGATACTGCATAATTTGCATATGATGCTGAACTAATGCTTCCTAGTAAATGTGAAGCTGTTACTGCATAAGAAGCTGAAGCTGCATTGTCAGAGAATGAACTTGAAATACTTGTTCCTGCTACATTGGCATATGAAGATGAGATACTTACATTAGCGAAAGATGAACTAATAGCAGTAACGCTATTGTATGCATTGTCACTATTAACTGCATGTGAAGCACTTAACGCTTCTTCAGCATAACTAGCACTAGTTGCAGTTATATCTAATTCTGTTATTAATGAACCAGTACCATCTGTAATCTGTGATCCAGAAATTTGTACTAGCTTTTGAAATGTTTCGTCTATATAAAGACTTGATAAATTTACTCCCATAGTTTATTTTTATTGCGGATATTGTTTTCTGTTAGTGTCATATACTCTATAGCCTCTCTTTATAAATTCATCTCCGATTTTACTCCATCTATTGAATACAAATGGTGATCCGTATTTGTTAGAGTAATCTGGGTTCTGTTCGTATAATTTATTTGAGTCATTTAGTTCTGGAAACAATGTATTTTCTTCAATTATATACTCTGTTAATTTTCCAGCGTAGAATTCCATTTTGTTCTGAACTGATTGTCTTTTTAAATTGTAAAGACTTCTATCAGCTGCATCACTATTCTCTCCCCCATTTGGTTGTATTAAACCGTTGTTTCTACTTCTAAGGTATATAGCATCTAGAGCATACCAATATGCTGCGTATAGTAAATAATCTTGGATATAATTATCAAGTAATTTTTTGTAATCTGAATATTCAGGTAAATCTATATCTTCAGTATCTACCAAATTCATTATTTTTTCATATAACAAAGTACCTATTACAGATTGAAGCTTTATATCTTGGCTCTCTCTAATGGCATTTTTAATAAGAGCAGTATCGACGTTATTGTCGATATCTGTATATTCTCTTAATTTAACTTCTGATATTAAAAATGTGTTTGTCATATTATCCTAATAATGGTGCTGATGTATCATCTGTCTGTATTGCAGTATCTTCTGCATCTGTTGTTTCAACTGAAGTAATAACTTCTTCTTCTGTTGTTCCGTCATCAAATAATGTAGTAGATTCTACACCTAATACTATATTTGGGTAATTAATTGCCATCACTCTTTCTAATTGTTTTAGAATATCTTGTTGGATTGGAATAATTACGTTATGTTGTAGTAACTGCATTGCATCGATCATCTCTGCTCTACCTCCTAATTGACCTTCAGTTTTAATACCTAAAAGCATTGGTGAAGTAATTCTATGTGCAGTTAATATTTTCTGTACTGTTAAATCATTGATAGTAGTGTAGTAACCATCTGCTCCATTTTGAGGTATTGGCTCTATCTTAGGTGCATTTTCTGGACTATCTACATCGATGTACATTAATGAACCAGCATTGTTACTTCCTCCATAGTTACCTCTTAACATAGCCTCTACTGCTGCTACATCATCATCTGAACCATTCATAAAAGTCGTGATAGATAATGAAGGAGCTAATCCATTCTTGATATTGTTAACGTGGAAGTTATCAATCTCTGTATCTAATTCAATTACTTTTAATGCTCCATTATACACTGGTAGTGGATAGTATTGCTGACCTGGTCTGTAGTTGTTTACTACAAATATCTGATTAGGTTCTAACTCTTTAGTAGTTACATCAAATGTAGGTAAATCCCATACACATTCTTCTGTTACTCTAGTGAAAGGTTTCCAATCATGAGAAAGATAATATCCTGGTATATGTCCTCTATGATTTTTTTCTTTAGCTCTAATTAAACTAAAGTCAATATGGTATACTTCTGCTATTCTAGATCTATCCATTGACCAGATAACTTCTAGTGCAAATGATCCATGTAAGTAAAAATCAAGAGATACTTTAGCGAATATATCATTCCAAGTTTCTCCTTTGTTATTTGCTTTGTCTAAAAAAGCTTCTTTGTTTGCTGTTAAGCCTCCTCCTATTACAGCTTCAGTAATTGCATTAATTGCTGCTGCATGTATAGATGATTTATTATATAGGTCTATTAAGTACTGAGGAAATAAGTTATCATTTCCAGACTTAATAATTTCGTCATTGTAATTCTCTTTATAAGATACCCAATCACTTTTAAATCTTTCAATTGTTTTAAAGTGTTGTTTTTTAGGTTTTATATCTGCCATATTTTATTTGTTATATGTAATATATGCTCCTGTTTCGTCTGGTGAAGCATATTGTTTAAATACCGGTACATCTGATCCTGATACAAATGCTCTAGTGGTGTCAAGAACTCTTTCGATGTTGATTTCTCCTGATGTGTTCCATTTGGTATGAGCATTCATCCATTTTATATGTGTTCCACTCCAAGGTGTATTTCTTGTTGTTACTTTTTCTATTAACTTTACAGTATAAAGTCCGGTATATGATGGTACGTTAGTCGTACTAACTTGTAGTGTGAGTCTTGGGTTATACTCTGTAGGTGTATTAAGAAGTGCTGCCTCTACCTCTGTTACACTCTGATCGTAATCTTGAGTTAACTCTAAAACAAAACTACCAGAAGGGTTATTGAAATATATCGAACCACTTTCTGGATACACAGATATTGTGTTTGTAGTTCCTTGTTTATGTAAGTTAATCATATGTTTGAATTATAGAAAAAAAGGGAATGATACTTAAACCATCCCCCTTAGTCCTTAGTTATTATCCTACTACTAGTCCAGATAATGCTGATGTTAATGTACCATCTGTTGATTGGATTTCATCCATCGGTTGTGGTTCTAGACCTTGGAAAGTCAAGGCATATTGATTAGCATCTCCAAAAGCTGTTCCTGATGTTGCAGCTCCTGCTGATAATGTTGCTCCTCTGTATCTTCCTACGAAAAAGAATTTCCCTGTGTAAGGAGTTTCTTCACCGTTGTTAGTTTCTACTACAATTTTTAAGTTTGGATTTTGAGCCAATACTTTAACTTGATTTCTAATAGAAGCTTGAAGTTTATGGAAAGCAGCATTAATTGTTTGTTCGTAATACACTGTACCATTCTCTAAAGAAGGTGTTGGTGTTTCGCTCAAATCTCCAGTATTTTTAGTTAGTTCGTACTTATAGAAAGTTCCTGAACCACTAATTCCAGAGATAAGACCTTCGGATGCTTCTTCGATTGAAGTGATAGATCCAGATAAGATATAAATGTTTTTTATACCTCCTGAGTTATCTCTACAACCTAGAGTGAATCCTGATGTAATATCACAAGTTGACATATTAATGATGTATTAAATTGTTAATAAAAGGGGCCTGGTTAAAGACCCCTCTCTATATTCTATTAGACTACTTTGTTCGTAAGAACGTACTCAGGGAATGCAATAGCACCACCTAATTTAGATTTCAATCTGTGTTTCAATTGGTCTGCGTTGATGTCATACCAAAGTGAGAAGTTCTCAACATCAGAAAGTAAATCTGTACCTACTACTGCGTAAGCATCTGGCATTAAACATCTACGTCCGTCAGTGATACCTGGAGTACCGACAACTTTTACGTTAGCAAATGGGTAACGAGAAACCAAAGTTCCTACAGAAGCACCAGCTGTATCGTTAGCTTCATTATAGTAGTTGTTGTTTTTTCTCAATGCAGCGATGTATTGACGGAAATCAGATACTCCTAACCATAAAGTTAAATCGTCTCTGTCTGCAATTTCTGGGTCGATAGCAGCGATGTAAGCATCGATTACGTCTAATGCATTTGTAGAGTTGAATGATCCAGTTCCAGCAGGTACTAAAGTAGCTCCAGCAGCAACAGATGATCCTGATCCGAAAGCAGTACCTCCGTTTGATCCTGAGTCAGATAACCATAAAAATTGGTCATCAGCTTTTTTCATTTGGTTAACGATTTGACCAGTGTAAACTTCAGCTAATTTGAAAGTTTCGTTGTATGATCCAATCTCTAAAGCAGATATACCTAAGTATTTGCTGTTCATAGTATCTAAACAGATACCATCGTAAGATACTCTAGGAGTAACTGTGATTGTTTTTTGTGTAGCTGTGAAACTACCTGAAGCAGTTGATACACAGTTTCCATTTTGGATTACTAATGTAGTATCGAAAATGTTTAATGGTTCTTGGTATTTAATACCTTCTTGTACCGGTAAGATTGAAGTTGTATATCCTTCAAATACCATTTTAGGTACGATTCTTCCTGCTACTTCGTTGTTAAAGTCAGAAAGAGCTGATACGTTTAAAGACATGTTATGTAAATTTAAATGTTCTTAATTAATTATTTTTGTTTCTTTTCAATACAGATTCGTATTGAGCTTTCTTAGCATCAAATTTCTCGTTTAAGAAACCTAATGGTTTATTTTCTGATTTAGAAAATCTTGCTTCTAATGAAGATTTAGCAGCTGGTGTAGATGCATATTGTTTCTTCATTAATTCTTCCATGTCAGCCATTTTAGATTTAAGCATTTCCAATTCTGGAGCTACTACTTCTGCAATTGCTTCGATGATAGCTTCTTTGATATCCATCTCAGGATCAATAGCGTCTACTACTGATGGTACTTCGATTTCAATTTCTTCTGCCATTTGTTCTGCTACTGGAGCAGCATCGTCTACAAGAGAACCTTCTCCTGCTGCGTCTGGTTGTTTAACACCTGTAATTTTTCCTTCACCATCTACAGTAAGTACAATTCCTGATTCAGTAGTATGTTCTCCTGATGGAGCTAATACTTCACTTCCATCCTCAGCAATTACATAAAGCTCTTGTCCTACTTCGAAATCAGCATCTACCTTGTTACTAATTTTAGTACCATCGGCTAATGTTGCTTCTGTGAAAGATGCGTTATGTGCTTGGGGATTGTTTGAATTCATTTCTGTAAGATTGAAGTATTTCTTTACAAGATCTTTTAATTCTAATTTATTCAAAATATTAGTGATTAAAGAGTTAATAATAATACGTTCATTAGTTATAAATAGGCTTTTTTAATATGGGAGGAAATAGACGTTAGTTAGCATATTTCCATACATAACCACCCGCTGTTTTGGTCCTACCTTTTAGACAGTCTACGATAGTAGTAATTTTTAATGTCTTTCTAACTAACGCTATAGAAGGCCATTGTCTGATAGGTTTACCTTCTAAAGAATACTGTACTATAGCTATACTATTTTTTAATGCTATTTTTTTTCGATCCGTATTAACTTCCCTTTTAACGTAATCTGTATTAGCCGTCCTCTTAGCATAATCTGTATTAGCTACTTGCTTTTTTATAGCCTGAGGCGTCTTAGATTTTTGTTGTATAACTAAAACAGTATACCAGTATGGATCTTTATCTACTCTATATCCTTTCTCTGCTTGTAACTCTCTTTCTCTCTCAGACGCTTTATATATATCGTTATGAGTCTCTAGCAAGACCATTTCACCTTTGTCTTTTTGCTGGTTTTGTCTTTTAGCAATATCTTGAGTCACCCCAACTTTAGTTCCTACAATTTCGTAAATGTAATACATAACTATTATTTTTTAAGAATACTATCTTTATAGATCTTACCGGATATATTTCCATTCATACTCTTCTTATCTTCCAGCACCCCTAGACAGTATAAAGCTTTATTTTCGTAGTAGGTTAATTCTATCTTACTGAAGCACCAATGTAATATTTCTTTATCATATCCTTTCCATTGCTGAACCTCTTTATTGGAACTCATATAAACTTTCCAATTAGATTCTTTTGTTACAGTTCTTTTCTTTCTTTCACCTTTTAAAGGTTGTAATCTTTGTACCGAAAAGAGACTCTTTTTACCTACGTAATAGCTTCCATCAGGACGAGTAATTATATAGACAAATCCAATACAACCCTCAGGTACGTCATTTAGTGATACAATTTCTTTATTACTATACTTCCAATTCATTTGTTAAATTGTTATTTTTATATTATTCCTAGATGCTATATCAGATAGTAATTTAAATTGACCTGATGTAACTGTAGGATAGTTATTCATATACATAGTCTGGACTATTTGATTAACTTTACCGTCTGAGATTTTATTTAATCCATCCCAGTTAATTGTACTCTTAGGTACCTTATCCAGATTTACTATTTTAGTAGCATTAGGAACTATTGGAATGTATTCTTTAGTCTGAGTAGATTGATTAGATTTCAGTAATTCATAGATAGCATTTAATTTTAAGTTAAGCTTATCTACTTTCAGATCTAATTCATGAAATTCTTCTTTTGTTATCATATTTTATATTTTAATTTAATTAATTATTTAAATGGTTTAGGCTGTAGTAGTTAGGGTTTGTTTTAAAAATTTAGTACTTGTAAGTTTGAATATTAGCCAGCCCAGAGTCATCACTCACCTAACAACTAATGCAATTTCTTAAAAGATTTAATTTACCTGATCCAACTATATCGCTATAGAAGTCTTCTAACGTGTTAGGCATTGTTCAAAAAGAGAAGCCCTAGACAGAAGAGGTAACGGCTCTAACTGAAAAGGACTTCGTAATATTTTTATAAGGACCGTTACTCCCTTTTATATAATTAGTAATGCTTTTCCATTACCTATAATTTAATATAAGAACTTATTTCTTCTTATCCAACTTTTCCTGTAATCTTTTTTCTTTTCCTTGTACTGAATAGTATCTCCAATTCCAAGCTCTAATCTTCTCCTCTACAGCCTCTCTTGATACGTAGAATTCTTCCTCAGGAATAAATTCAATATCTTCAGCTTTAAAGCCAGTCTTACCTATTGTACCTGATTTTATCTTTTTAATAATAGTCAAAGGTGTAACTCCTAAATGAAATGCTGCCTGGATTCTACCTTGATAATACTCTACCCTACCATCTGAATGAATTACCTTAACTGATTTTCTTCTTTTAACAGCTCCTTCACTTCTCCCTTTCTCATTTAACCCAATTTTCCAAGCATGGTTAATATTCTCCTTTCTAGTCATCCACTCTAGATTTGTAACTGCATTATTTAACTTGTTACCATCAATGTGATTTACTTCATGGTATATACTTAGATCAGGTTCAGGTAAAAAGTGCATAGCGACCAATCTATGTACCTTCTCTAATTTAGGTTTAACTTGACCATTTGAATAGTACCCCCTTATATCTGTATTATCATATAGACGTACATGAACATATCCTTGTGAGTCTTTCTGAGGTTTTAATAATCTACCGTCTTCTGAATTTACATAACTCATTACTTTACCTTTATCAGATACTGTATAGTTAGGAAATCCTTTAATTGTTACGAATTTTTCGTCTCTGTTTTTCATTTTTGTTTCTGTTTTATTTAATTAATATACGAACTCTATTTGTAGGAACCAACTACTTCCTATATAAATACATAGCACAGAAAAACCATTACCTAAAAAAAAACAAAAATAATTAGTGAAATAGTTGCTATTTCTATTTTTTGTTCTTATCTTTAAGTATATAAGTCGCCATAAGGCATTAACAATTAAAAATTAAGGTTATGTTAAAAAATGTAAAGAATTTAGTAGTAGTAGTTTTATTAGCTGTAAGTGGAATCGCTAATGCACAAATCACAATTAAGGAAACACCTGTTGAAGTAGGTTATTCTAAAACAGGAACTATTAAGGTAATATCTGTAGAGTTAGGTGGAGGTCAATATCGATTTTTATTTAAAGACCGTCAATATAATTATATCTCAGATTGGAAAAGCTTTACAGTTAGTAATGCTCAAACATTAAAAGATTTTGGTTCTATATTAGAACAACAGTTAAATACTCCTAAAGGAACAGAATTACGTCTTGATATTGATGATACATCTATTTTAATTATGACTAGAAAAATGATGGGTATGACTTACCTATCTGTTCTTGTTAGTTCTAAAAGTGGACCTACTGGTTACTTTAATATAGAAAAGAAAAACTTAGATACTTTATTTAAAAATATCTAAGAGTTTTTAGGAAATAGTTGCCTATGTATATAAAAGTTCTTATATTAAATTATACGTTGTTACAAACGGACATTTAACGAAAGGTTCTTAACTCATTCCTTTCGAGTTTTATTTTTTATTAGTTTTTCTAGTTTTTGAAATTAGGTCACTTTCGATAACGGTGACCTTTTTTTTATTTCTGTTTCTTGCCTATTAAGAGGAAGAATAAATGTTTACCAAGTACACCTCCGAAACCTCCTATAACACCAAGAGCAAGAGCCATACCTAATTGTACGAGTGGACCTGTCATAATAATTGTTAACGCTGTTCCGGAAAAAAATGAAAGTTTTGTATCCAATTCAATATTCATTTCAATCCTATTTTTGAATTAATTTATCTATAAAGTAACCCTCGATACTGAATCCTTTCAGTTTTCCTTCTTTTACCATTTGCCAATGTAAAGGACTTTCTACCTTATACATTCCCATCCAAGTTCCTACTGGGTAATCAAATCCGTATGCTTGTTGTTTATCTTTTAATCTATCTCCTACTACCCAATTTTCAACCATAAAAGATTCTATTGGAGATTCAGGATCATGTTCTAAATTAACTCTATCTAGTAATTTCTCTTTCATCATCTTTTCAGCTATCTGCTTGATAGTTTCTTTTGAGAAAAAAACATAGTAAGGTTCATGGTTTTCATCTACCCTAAATATTAATTTATCGGGTATCATTAATGGTCCTATAACCATTTGTTGATCACCATCTAATGCAAATGAATATTTTTCGGCACTAAATTCATTTCTATCTGCTAGTAATAGACCTACTGTTCCAAGCAAGTTATTATCTTTTCTTTGATATACGTATTTCTTTCTCCAGTTATGACGACATCCAAATGATCCTTTATAGGAAAATATATCGTAGTATCCAAATTCTTCTGAGTTAGCCCCAGTTAAAGTCATCTTCTGTATGTCTTCTTTTCTGAAAAGTAAGTTTAAATCTAGTAACCTACTGCAGAAATCTCTGTTCTTACTATCCTTAGGTCCAGTATATTCGTATAATATTTTAAAATCACCAGATGTATCTACTGTTGAACCTTCAGGATCTGCTGAAGCTTGAGTAGGTAAACCAAATGTTTCTGCATCTTCACGTACTTCATACCCATCATTTAGTAGACTCTCTTTGGAAATCCCTACCTCTACAAGTTTCTCTATAAGTCTATCTAATACTTTAGATGGTAGATCATCATAGTAAGAAAACTCTTGAGAGAGACCTTCTGTTACAACACTACCTGATCCTTCATTTATAAAGTTTGGTAAAGAAGCTACATCTACATCCATGTTCTGCATAGCTAAATCTCTAATAGCTTGAACATGACCGTAAATATATTGATGTTCTTGTTCTAATCCCATCATTCGAGCTAGAACCATTATTTCTGAAGCTATGTTTTGAGCTGATACTACATCTTCAAATGAAGCTTTACCCATTTCCTTTATAGTATGTTTCTCTAGATAGAATAAAGCATCTTGTAATTTAGCTGCTCTAATTGCTAATCCCATATCTACGGGTACTTCTTCTGATTCTATTCTTTTGTATAAAGCTGAAGCACCCGGACACATATCGTAATGACGAGTCTGGTAATCACCAATCTCTAATTCATATACATCTTCTGTTTCTGTTAATTCTAAAAATGCTTGTTTAATTATTTGGAAAGCAATAGCATCATCTACATCATCTGTATCAAATGCATGGAAATTTGCTTCGTGTGCTGGAGAAGAGACAAGTGCTACGGCATCAAAGCCCATAATACTTTCTAACTCATCTATTAAAAGTTCAACTATCTTCATATTGTGATAAATATATTTTTACCCTATTGTTCGTTTTCTGCTAATTTTAGCATCTGCTTCTTGTGAAGAGGTTACATCTCCGGCTAGTACATAAGTTCTAACTGCTGGTGTAGTATTTTCAAACTGAGGTGCTTTAGGGGTTACGTTTTGAGACACTAACATATTTGGTGCTGCTGAAGCTGGATTAGTAACCGATGCTCCTGCTCCTCCTCCTCCACCTCCTGGTACTTTTGTAGCTACAATTTTCTTAATAGACATTAAACCTGCTGCTACCGCTACCCCTGCTGCAATTGGTGCTAATGTAGGACCTACAATTGGAATACCAACTACAGATTTATAAGCTGCTGTTGCCGAAGCATAAGTATCAATGGTTGTTTGAGCTACTGCTGCTGCCTTACCTATTGCTGATCCTTCTCCTACTATACCTATGATAGATCCTAATACTTGAGAACTAGCCTGTAATGCTGATTGAACATCTGCATCTCTAAGGTTTTGTTTAAACTCTGCTTCTTCTTTAGCAATGTCTTCACTTTGTTTGGCATAGGAAGCATTAATAGCTTTTAATTGATCGGCTGTTGCTCCTGCTTGAGTTAACTTCTGAATATCAGTTTGTCTCTGTATTTCTAATTCAGCTTGTGCTTTAGCAAACACATCATCCATAGAATTTAATTCTGCTGTTTGAAGTGCTTCATCAATAATGGCTTTATTCTCTGCTGCTTTTTCAGCTAGTACTTTATCGTGATCATCCTTAACTGCCTGTATAGCTTGAAGTTTACTTCTCTCTAATTCAGCAGTATCTATATTATTCTTTTGAGCCTTAGCAATTAACTCAGCATAGTATGTATCTAAATCGGTTAATTCTTTAGCATACTTTTCAGCTTCTGTGTTAGCTTCTGCTGTAGCAACTTCTTTTTTGAGTGCAATTAAATCATCTGCTTTCTTTTTAGCCTCTGAATCAATCTTATCTTGAGCTGATTTTCTATCTGCAGCTGCTTTTTCTGCATCAGCTTTTCTTTTATCTGCTGCTTCTTTATTAGCTTTATCTCTATCGGCTTGTCTGTCTTTATCTGCTTGAGCTAACTCTCTATTTAATCTCTTTGCTAATTCAATTTCATCTCCAGTACCTGCTTTAATAGCTTCAGCATAAGCATTTTTAGCATCTACTTTTCTTTTAGTATACTGGTCAAGTTGATCACCATGTTCGGCCATAAACTTTTTGTTAGTACTTAAAGTCTGATCAGCTGCTGCTTTTAATCTACCTAATGCTCTTTCTTCTTCTGAGGTAGCACCTACAAAGTCTGTAACTGCTTCTACTATATTTCCAATGTATTTTCCTACACTTTCTAATCCAGGAACTAATCTATATACTGCTGCTTTTACAGCATCAAAGTTTTGAGCTAATACTACTAACGCAATTACTAATGCCCCTATACCTGTAGCTGCTATAGCCGCTTTGGTTGTAGATCCAAATAATTTAGAAGCTGCCGTAGCAAGTAATGTAGAGTCTTTTAATTGTTTATATCCTTCTGATACATCTTTAATACCCATTGCTACTGCTATTGCAGAAGCTGCTTTCTTTTCAAACTCTCCAAAGACATCTGACTCAACTCCAATTAACCCTAGTACACCAACAACTCCTGCTAGTGATCCTCCCATTGCTTTAATAGCTCCATCAGCCGCCATAAACTTTTTATCGTCGGTAAATCCTTCGATTGCAGTATTAGCTGCATTTATGTCTTTGGTTAATGCTTGAGCTTTAGTTGATAAACTCTTAAAAGCTTCTGAGCCTATCTCAACTTGTTTAAGTTCTTGGTTGATCGAATTAAGTTCATTCTCTAATACCCCTAAGGATTTAGATTCAACTTTTACGTCAATATTTACAGTAGTATTTGCCATCTTAGATAAATATCAAATTTAATTTTTAAGTTGCTATGTCGTAGATAGCCTTAGACCCCTCTACTTTATTTTTTATTATTTTATACCCATTTTTATGAACATGCTGGTAACATAGACCAGTAAGACTGATGTGTAATTGTTTGGTACCCTGTTGATGCAAGTAATGTTCCACCAGGAGTGTCATACAAGTCCATTTTAATTTGCATCGATGCTGATGCATTATCTTCAGTATAGATTACATATCCGTCTGCTTGGTTATAAGTTGCTGTTGCATCTATTGGGAAAATAGTAGACATTACAACATCATATCCAACTGGTGCATTATATACATTTACCGGTAAGTGTACTCCACAGGTTGCATTATCATTACAATTTCCTGATCTACAAGTAGCTGTTCCTAATGTAATACTAGGTACAGGTTCAGGGGTAGGGGTAATAGTAGGAGTCGGTGTTGGTGTCGGAGTCGGAGTAGTCGTTGGAGTAGGTGTAGGTGTTGCCTTAGGTACTAATGACCAGTAACCTGGATACAATTTAATTAACTCTACAGTAACTACGTCTCTAACACTTATGTTAAATCCTGATATTTTATTAATTCTATATGCTTGATTCTTTATGATTATTCTATCATTAAGGCCTATCTCTTTATATTCGTATGGTTCAAATAATAAATCTAGCGTTAATTTTTTACTTCCTTCCCAGTATAAACTATCTAAGTAATTCTTCCAGTAGTTAACAAAGTTATTTACCCCAGAGTTTAATGACAATGGAACCGATGTAAATGGAGGGTAAGTATTGTTATAATGTAAATCATTGGATACCCCTGCAACTACAGGTAACGATGATACGTTCGCAATTGTGGCATATGAATCTGTTACATGAATTGAACTACCCGGAGTACCAACATAAAAACTATCACTTCCATCCAATAACTGTGTTACTCTATACCCTATTCTAGGCTTAATTGTATACGATGTTTGAACTGAATTCTCAAATTTATATAAATGAGGTAGTACAAACGAAGTAGCTGTATTAATATCATACGTACCTTGAAATGGTTTCTCTATATTATCTGGGTATGTATAGCTTACTGATCCTCCTAGTATAACAGGTGCAAAGTAATCTCCAATCTTTTTACTTCCTTGAGAGATATTATTCTCTGATAATATTCTTAAAGATCCGTATTGTAAGTTCGGTGCTGACTCTACTGTTGTTTTACTAAATCTATCATTATCAGTAATATTCTGTAAGAAGATTTCTCTTTCTAATTCATTTACTGTATGTTCCACTTGTACTCTTTTGGCAGTATTAAACCTGTAAGTCCAATCCTTTATTTCTCCTGATCTAATCCAATTGTCAAATGTATCTATTTGAATTGTAGTAGCATCTCCAGGTACCGGAGTCATTACTAAATTAAATTGAGTGATTATTCCTTTAAGTATATCTAAAGATTTAACTTGTGGTTCCCATTGTCTACCTAGTTCAACAAATGCTCCTTCATATGTAGTTGGTGCAACCGTACATTCAAATCTAGTTAGGAAAGCAAGTATAGTTAAGTCAATTGAACCTCCTCCATAATCAAACGAAGTATCAACTGCTTGTCTTACTCTTGTTCCACCGGCCAAAGGACCATTAAATGTAATTGCATTTTGGAATGGACCTACTCCACTAAAAGCATTTAATGAGTTTGTATTTCCTGTTGCTACTGTAATCCATGTTGCTCCTGAGTCTGTACTAATTTCTATTCTAGAGGTTACAAGTATTGCATCTATATTAGGAGGTATAATTGGATTTTCATATGCAACTCTTCCTGATAAAGTATATACTCCATTCTCTGGTGCTACATAATAAGAACCTGTAGAGTAATAAGCATCAGTAGGATCAGATGTTTCTGCATTAGCATTAACTATACCACTATAGCCAATTGCTACAGTTTGATCTACATTTGCATATGCTTTAAATAAAGGTGTTTGGTTTCCTTCAGTTAGTATTCCTAAATTTGCATTAGGTTTATTAAGTATATATAAATTTTCAAAGTCTTCTGTAGCAGTAAATGAACCTGTGTAGTTAAATCCTACTTGATCAAATATTACATTTAAAGTATCTTTTACTCTTATGGCAGGTAATGCCTGTCTAGCATTCATTGGAAAGTCTGGTGAAGCAATAGTACCTGCTGGTGTATTCATAGAGCCTGTAGCTTGCATTACCGGAGCACTTGTATAAGAGTCTTTCTCTGTTCTTCCGTAATCAACTACTGGGTAATAAACTGCACCACCTAGTAATCCTCCAGTCCAACTATCTACTATAGATTGTGAAGTTAGGTAATGATCGTATGCAGACCAATTGGCATTAGTAATTAATTTGTTAGCCAATGCTTGTTCAAATTGTAAAACCTTATCTGCTACCTGTACATTATAAGTTACATATCCATCCTCAGATGAAACTACTGATACAAGCTGTAACGCTCCTATTAATACTGTCTCTCCATTAAGTACTACCGAACATGGTAGAGTATTATACATTGCAGGTACATCATCCTGAGCTATGTCGTAAGCATGATTGAAGAATTTATTTGCTTGTTTGGTTCCTGGTATAGAAAATGTTTGAGATCCTATACCAAAGAACTTCCCTAGCTCTTGACTTTCAACTGCTGACATTTGTACTCGTAATGGTACTTGACTATCTACTGTTAAATCGTAGATTGTATTATCAACCTCTACTCTTAATATTAATTCGTTTATCATTTGTATTATTAAATTTTAAAAATAATGCTTAACAATTCGACAACATAGGCCAGAATGACTGATGTGTGATTGTTTGGTATCCCGTAGATGCTAATAACGTACCTCCAAGAACATCGTATAAGTCCATTTTAATTTGCATCGATGCTGATGCATTATTCTCAGTATAAGTTACATACCCATTTATTTGATTATAAGTTGCCGATGAATTAACCACAGATGTTGTTGTCATTTGAATGTAATGTCCAACAGGAGCATTAGTAGTTGTTACTGGTAGATGGACCCCACAAGTTGAATTATCATTACAGTTACCTATTTTACAGTTTGCACTTTGAATTGTAATAGTTGCAGGGACTGGTGTTGGCGTTGGTGTACTAGTTATAGTAGGAGTCGGTGTCGGTGTAGCCGTTGCCGGTATTGGCGTACTAGTAGGAGTTGGTGTTGGAGTAGCAGGTACCGAACAAGTTCCTGTTGTAGCGACTATCCCAGACGTTGCTGGTTGAACTGTCTTAGTTGGAGCTACTCCGTAAGAGGTTGCTAATCCATACCATTTTAAATTTCCATTCCATACTGCACTTAAACTAGGACTTGAGTACAATGTATCACCGTTTGTTATAGCTCCTAATGTACTTACTGTAGACCAGATTGATCCTCCTACAGTTGTATCATTACATGCACTAGGTGATGTTGCTGATCCTGCATCTTGTGCATAGTTAGTGAAGTACTGGTAGAATACTACTGTTGGTGTAGGAGTTGGAGTTGGTGTACTCGTTACAGTCGGTGTTGGAGTCGGCGTACTAGTCGGCGGTATTGGTGTACTCGTAGGTGTTACTGTTGGAGTACTTGTAGGAGTTGATGTCGGTGTACTAGTAGGTGTTGGAGTCGGAGTAGCCGTTAGGGTAGGAGTCGGCGTAGGTGTCGCTGTTAACGTTGGTGTTGCTGTTAACGTTGGTGTTGGTGTAGCAGTAGACGTAGGTGTTGGAGTTGGTGTAGGTAGAATAACTTCTTGCTGACATGCCAATGGTATTTCATTCCAATCACCGTACGGCTGATTAGCTGGTTCAAACTGAATTGTATATTTAAATAATTTATTTCTGGATTCGTTGTTGTTATGTTGAAATGCTGTATTGGTTACAATTATAGGTATAAAGCAATTTCCTCTTTGTACATATACTGAAGGAGATTCTAATAATTGTTCTAACCAGTTACTAGTTTTCTTATCTATGTACTCTGTATCTACTTCAAACCTGTCTTTTGTAGAGGTAAAATAATCCTTCTGTCCCCTATTGTTTACATTGTAAGGACTACTTATGTTAGAGTAATCTACTTGTGAGAGAGTAACGCTTTGTCTTGTGATGTCACTCTGTCTTTTAACAGGATTATAAACATTATAGTAATCCCAAAAGCCGTACCTGTTAATAAATGCAAATCTAACGTAATCGTCTGTACATTGTTTGAGAGGATCTTTAGTTCCATTTAAACTTGGACCAATGCCCTTAGCAGGTACTCCATCCCATAAATCATTTATATACATTTGGAATCCTCCCGGATCATTTGAACTAAATATTAAATTTATATTTCCGTTGTCTATAGCTGTTTTCCAAGATGGTAAGTAATCAGCCATATTCTGAGGACCTACTCCTAATGTGGTAAATTTAGCATCTGTAGAAGGAAATGTAAGAGCAGCTGTAACTACTGCAGAACCTATAACTCCATTTTGAACGTTATAACCAGTTAATCTAATATATCCCGGTGTACTAAAATTATCTTGAAATGCAGTAACAGTCATATAGTCTTTTGAATTGACTAAGTATGCATACTGTGTATTTGCACTAGCATCTGTTGTTTGTGCTGCTGGTGCATTAGTTAAATAAGGATTACCATCTCCTGAAAAGCTACTTGTATTAAAGTTATAACTTACTCCGTTGTTCTGATCTACTACTGCTGGAAATACTTCTATGGTAGTACTAGTTGAATTAGGGTAAATTGTAATTGAAGAAGATGGTGAAGTACCATATTGTTCTCCAAACTGCAATTCAAATGTCTTAACTGAATTGATAGGTAGCACACTTCCGGAGATTGTCCAGAAATCATCCTGTTGTAATACTCCTTGGAATATTCTAGAAGGTTCAAATACTGCCACTCCTGCTGGATTCTTAGTCTGTGTTATCCTAGTTATTCTATCAGTAGAACCAGACTCATAAACATCCATCACATACTGATATTGTGGATTAGATGTAGCACTACTAGATACTACATAAGGTAGTCTTGTGTATGCTGCATTAGGTGTGGTTGGTTGTTGTGTTATTACTACTGCCATTCTATCTTGATTGCGGTTGGTTAGCGTATTTAAATTCTATGTTGTATTGGAAAAGTTTCTGTCTGTATTGATTCATATTCCAATCTAATGTAGTGTTGGTAATATTAATGGGTACAAAATTTCCATTCTCTTGTATGAATACTTCCGGAGATTCAAATAATTCTGTTAACCATTTGGAAGTAGTTTCTTGTATATAGTCTGTTGTAATAGTGTACTTATTGGTGTAGTCTGTTCTATATTGTGTACCTCCTCTATTAGAGATATTGTAACTAGACGTTTCTTCACCGTACCTAACAAATGATCTCTCGTATATAGATCTAACTACTCCATCTTCTCTTCTCAATGGATTAAAGACATTATAATAATCCCAAAAACCGTATTCGTTTATAAAAGCAAATCTAGTATATTCATCTGTATTACAGTTTGGTACAGGTAAAGGGCTTCTTCCTGCAAGCCAATAATTAAAAATCGGGAAGCCTAACTCATTAATTGCCACACGGTATATTGTTGGATCATCAAAATATGCCTCTGTTGCTGGATCTAAATCAATTAAGTTTTGAGGTCCTATTCCAAAGGTAGTAAAATTCTTTCCTGTGGATGTTAACTCTTTAGAGTATATAAAATTATTATTTATATCAAACCATATTGCTGATATCCTTGTATCAGGTTTTAATATTGTTATTGTTTGGTAATCAGTTTTATTTAAAACTATAACATCAGCAGCTATTTCTCGATAAAGCGGTGCTACTGAATAAAGTGCTTGTGGTATATTAGATAGTATATTTGAATTAGCTACAATAGAGGCTGTATTAAAATTATAAGATCCATTATTGCTATATACTGTTCCTGGAAATACTTGTAAGTTATATGGTACTGTACCTGGATATATTGTTCTAGGGTTATTTAAAGTATCTGAATATTCTTCACCAAACTTGAAAGTAAATGTTTTAACTGAATCAACTGGTACTGCACTATTTTGTGTTTTC
>Ga0209353_10000378_pt1 | contig 27473 bp, 22 predicted proteins | sample LauGreSpBDMM15SD_2_FD_187561 | JGI IMG/M metagenome (GOLD analysis project Ga0209353, IMG submission 187561) | Freshwater lake microbial communities from Lake Michigan, USA - Sp13.BD.MM15.SD (SPAdes) (version 2) | ecosystem: Environmental > Aquatic > Freshwater > Lake | place: Lake Michigan... | reverse complement strand
TTTGTTCTTCTTAAGTTTCGAACATATTTTTGTGTAATGTGTGGTTAATATAAAATCAACATTATCATATTTCGATAAATATTGCAGGAATGCGAACCCCGATTTGGTTGCCTCCTCCGGGTTTGTCCCCGAATATAATTCATCAAATATACCATAATGGCGAAAACCCTCATTTGCGGGGTGTTTATTGATCGAATCGATGATATCTTTGCATCTTCGAGATTCGGCTTGGAAAAGGCTGTCTCGTTCCGACGTATCTGGTATATTCAAATACGAATGAATATGTGTATATGGATTAATTTTCGCATCTTGGTAAAATCCACATCCAATCTGCTGTGAACAAATAACATTGATTGTTGTGGCCTTTAGCATGGTAGTTTTACCAGATGCATTTGGACCCGTAATAATTAGTTTTTTATCTAGGTCGCAGTTATTTTTAATGCAATTTTCCTCGTCGAGATGTCCCGGGTAATATTGTTGCTTGAATTCGCATGCATGGGTTGGGTCAAATGTAGCAGGCGATACATTTCCGGCCGAATAATGACTACTCACTCCGCGCAAATTGTCCAAGAACCCTTCAAATCCAAACGAGTAGCGAATACTTTCCTCATATTTGCGATTTGAATGCAATTCATAATAACATTGTAACATATACCCGACGCTTCCCAATTTACTGAATAAATTGTCCAATGGTTCGATATCGCAAAGCATTAGCATGTAATCTTTCAACACGGTTGCATGGCCTTGAACGTCTACGCAAAAGTGCGTGTAAGTTATTTTTGTTCCATGTTTTTCGACAAACTCCTCCATATTATGGATGGATTGTCCAAGATATGTTTTAAATTCGTATAAATAATTGTTCATTTTTTCGAGATTTCTGTAAAAACGTTTACATGCCGTTATATTTTGATAAATCTGATAAAAATACATCCCTGCACCCAAGACAAGATAAATCATATTTTCTACAGACATATTCGACAAATTCGTTAGAGCCTTGCCTATGAAATGGTGTTTTGCAATGTCTTTCAATACGTCTATATACATTGATACGGTGATGGGCAGGCCGCGCAATTTCAATAATAAGAATGGTAGCACCAAGAATAAGAATGGAATCATTAAACTAATTGCGGGAGACATCATGTTGAGTGTGGACAGTATTTGTAGGAATTTTGACGATCTATTGAGCGGCTTGATAATATCCCATTCAACATAACAGTATTTTTCCAAGAAATTACCAGGGTTCCCCTTTACATCTTCCCAAATTATCATTAGTGTTTCGGGGTTGATTTCGTAGCCGATAACTGGTGATGTTTCTTGGATCACAGTCTGTGTTTCTGTTAAGAATTGGATACTTGTTGTGAATTGTTTTTTCCATTCGTCGATCAATCCGCTTCCAAATAAATGCGACGGTTTAAATAATCGATGATATACCGACTGTTGGCCCACAGTTTCGACCAATTCCAAATCTTTGGTCACTATACTGGAAAGAGGGTGAATATATTTTTCTGGTAAATATTGTATCGGCAATTTGAACGGATAATATAAATTCATTTGCTCGACATCTCCCGTGTTCGATTGATCGCTATTTATACTAGAAATATCATGTATATCAGAGTCCACGCCCATAGATTCCGAAATTATGATTTCAACCTGTATTTTTGCATCAGTTATGATCGGGTCTAACCAAGAAAGCATCTTAAACTAAATGCGGATTTTAGTTGTTATTTTTCTACGCAATAATAATATCGTGCGAATACACGATATTATACTGATAAATGTGTTAAACCATGCTTGCGAAACTAGATGGTAGTTCCTCCACGGTCGATTTGTAATGTGTCTCAATCGCGCGCATCGCACTCACATCCTCTTTTGTTACAAAGTTAATCGCTAAACCTTTTCTGCCCCATCGGCCGCTGCGACCGATACGATGCAGATAATTATGAACACATCGCGGTATATCAAAATTCACCACCACACTAACCTGTTGCACATCAATTCCACGCGAAGTGACGTTGGAAGAGATTAAAATACGATACACACCCGTTCGAAAATCGGCCAAAGCACGCCTTCGTTCATCTGAAGTCATAGAACTGTGTATGCAACACACTGAATGATTTTCTTTTCGCATAGCCTCATACAAGTCGACAACGCGGTTAACGCTATTTACATATACAATCGTTTGATTTATAGAAAGTTGTTCGAACAAATCACGCAGCGTCTCAAATTTACCCTGATCGTTCGGCAACGCGATATAATATTGCCGAATACCATCCAAATTCAACTTTTCGGCCTCCATTGTGATTTTTACGGGATTACTCATAAACCGATCAGCCAAATCCAATATTTCCTTCGGCATACTCGCGCTGAAAATTGAGATCTGAACATTACCATTCATCGTTTGCAGCATTTGATATATATTTTCTAAAAATCCGCCTGACAACATCTCATCCGCTTCATCCAATATAAATAATTTAATATCCTTTGTTCGGATATGTTTTCGTCGAATCATATCACATACACGTCCTACAGACCCAATGATCACATGGGGCATATTTGTTCTCAAATCTGCTGCGTCCTCTGTGACCGATGTTCCGCCAACCAACGTTTTTACTACAAGTCCGTTCATCATGCCTCCGATTACACTGACTACGCCCGATATTTGTCGGACTAGTTCGTGTGTAGGCGCCAAAATGAGTGCTTGTGTTGTTCGTGACGATAAATCAACCCGCTGCAGCATTCCGATTGTAAATGCTCCGGTTTTGCCGGTCCCCGATGGTGCCTGTGCGATTACATTTCGCTTTTGAATTATAGGCAGGATCGCCGTTTTTTGAATTTGACTGGGGTTTTCAAATCCGTGTGCGTATATACCTCTTAACAAAGAGGTATCTAAATCGAATTCGTCCCATGATTCGACTGATTTTATTTGCTCCACATTATCCGTTTTGGGTAAATTTATACGAAGGTCCATTTCATATATAAATAAATTACTATTTAACTTGTTTGTGGTCAAATAATATAAATATATGTTCTTTATTCTATATAGTAAATCATGACCGAGATCATATATCATTACACGGTTGAGTCGTTGATCGCTCGAGGCTTTGATAAAGAGTATACTTTAGATGATAATACACGCGCGATTTTAGATTTTCTAGATAAGCAGATTGTGGTCGCAGCGGAGCCGGTCGAATCACCAACCCTACGTAAAAACGACAAGAGTTTTGATAGGACACCTAGGGGCGGGCGTGGACGACGAGGAGGTGGTGGTGGTTCGCGAAATTCGTCAAAGGATGATTTGACCACTATGATGGACGATTGGGATGCTGTGCGAAATTTTAAGGCTACTGAAAAAAAGGAGGTCATTGGATTTGAAAAGGAATTGAATAATATTCGCGGATTGTTGAATAAATTGTCTGCTAAGAATTATGATACACAGAAAACGGTGATTGTAGAAAAGGTGAACGAAATCGTCGCAAATGAGGAATCTTCTGAAAATCCTATCAAGGTTGCGAACATGATTTTTGATATTGCGAGTGCAAACCGTTTCTTATCTGATATTTATGCAGACATATACGTTGAATTGGTGGGGGAACAAGATATATTTGGAAATCTATTAGACGGGCTTATTAATAAATATCGAACGACTATGAATAGCATTTCGTATGTAGATCCAAATGAGAATTATGATAAGTTTTGTGATTACAATAAGGAAAATGAGTTGCGCCGTGCAAGTGCGGCATTTATTATGAATTTGACGAAACGCGAAATGATATCTCGCACAGAGACGTTGGCTGTTATCGAAGAAATTCAGTTGTTTACCTTGAAATTAATCGACGAGGACAATCGTAAGAACGACGTCGAGGAGATTACCGAGAATATGTTTATTTTGATTACTATGGGAAGAGTATTTTTAGCGGGAGAGGCGGCGTGGACGGATAAGATTGTGCCGTTTATGCAGGAATTTGTTAAGAAAAAGGCAAAGAATCATAAAAGTTTATCTAGTCGTTGCATTTTCAAATATATGGATATGATTGGTAAATAAAAATGTGTGAGCGACGTAGATATGGAAATCGTGGGACAATACACAAACAAATATGCAATAATAATTTTCAGACATTATTATTATTACAAAAATATTAAACGCAATCATGGATACTATATTAGATAATGCCCCCAAAGTTTAAAAAATTCATTAAAAAGAGTACGCCTGTTTACAAACAGACACCCCTTTCTACTGAGGTCACGAGCGCCTCCTATTTGGTAATCGTAGAATCTCCATCGAAGTGTGCTAAGATCGAGTCGTATCTTGGTTCGGACTATAGATGTATTGCGAGCAAGGGGCATATTCGAGAGCTTTTGGGATTAAAAAACATAGATATGAAGAATAATTTTCAGCCAACTTTTACGATTATACCAGAAAAGGCAGACCATGTGAATAAAATGCGTGAAATTATATCCTATTTTCCAAAACAGAATGTTATTTTGGCGACGGATGATGATCGCGAGGGAGAAGGTATTGCGTGGCATATATGCGAAGTGTTCAAATTGTCTATTGCTACAACCCGGCGGATTGTGTTTCACGAGATTACGCAATCAGCAATTCAATCGGCTATTCGAGAACCAAAAACGATTGATATTAACCTGGTTCATGCTCAACACGCACGACAAATCTTGGACATTTTGGTCGGATTTAAGATTTCTCCACATTTGTGGAAACATGTTCAAAATGGAAAAACAAATGCATTATCTGCGGGGAGGTGTCAAACACCAGCCCTTCGGTTAGTATACGACAATATGAAGGAGCGCGAGGCGTCTGGGATGGAAATGCGGTATAAAACACTCGGTTATTTCACTTCTCATAATTTGGAGTTTCATCTTGGACATGAATTCGAGGAAGAAGATCAAATGGAACAATTTTTGAATCAATCGGTTGTCCATAAACACATAATGGAGATTGGTGCCGAAAAAACGGTCACAAAATCCGCCCCGAAACCATTTAACACTTCCCGACTGTTACAAGTAGCAAGCAATCAGTTGCGAACTTCGCCCAAACAAACGATGCAATTGTGTCAAACATTGTATCAAAGTGGATTAATTACGTATATGAGGACAGATAGCACAAAATATGCAGGTGCATTCTTGGACATTGTCCGTAAATATATAGCAACATCGTATGGAGGAGACGAATATATTGGTGATTTGAATGCGATTGAGAACAAGGATAAGTCGAACCCACATGAAGGTATACGTGTGACGGATATTAGGATATCGGAATATCCACACGATTGCAAGGGACGCGAAGCGTCCATGTATAAATTAATCTGGCGCAATACCTTGGAAAGTTGCATGTCGGACGCGAAATGTCTCTCCACGACCGTATCTATATCGGCTCCCACTATGGATAAGAGTCGAAAGAATCCACCAATATTTTACACACATATTATTGAAATCCCCACATTTCTTGGATGGAAAAAAGTATCGGATAAAATGCCCGACCAATCCGAGTTAACATCACGTAAAATGTTTGTTAAGGGATATCACGGGAAAGAGGTGAAATACAATCGAATCGAAAGTAGTGTGGTCGTTCGAAACAAGACCTCATATTATACTGAGGCGAGTTTAATTCAAAGCTTGGAAAAATTGGGTATAGGAAGACCTTCTACATTCGCTACACTAGTAGACACGATCCAAGACCGCGGGTATGTAAAATGCACAGATGTTGTTGGAGAGGCCAGAAAATGTGTAGAATTCACACTACGTGTGAATGAAATCTTGGACAAACATATTTCGGAAAAGACCTTTGGTAACGAAAAAGATAAGTTAGTCATTCAGCCAGTGGGCATACTGTGTGTAGAGTTTCTGGTAAAACATTTCGAAGAGTTATTTTCATACGATTATACCAAGAATATGGAGGAAAAGTTGGACGAAATCGCATCACAAATCGAGGACGCGAATACGTGGTATGACGTATGTTCCAAATGTGTATCTGAAATAGATAAATTGTCCAAGCCAGTATCCAAGTTAACAAAAGAAATATATCGAATTGACGATACACATGAAGTGGTATTTAGTCAATATGGTCCATCAATCAAGGAAACTGCCGAGGATGGCGCGGTGAGTTTTCATGCGATGAAAAGGTCCAATCTTGTCTTGGACAAATTACGTGCAGGTGAGTATAATGTGAACGATTTGGTTGAAATAAAAAACAGTATCTTGGGTGAATATGAGGGGCAGGAATTGAAATTAAAAACCGGTAAATACGGCCCTTATGTGGAATGGGGCGAGAATCGAGAAAATATACGGGACTGGAAGCGACCTTTAGATGAACTTACATTATCCGATGCGATTGAATTGCTAGAGTCCAAGAATCAAACTAGTAAACCGATCGGCATTTTGAGGAACCTTGGTGGCGCGATGAGTCTGCGAACAGGAAAGTTTGGACCATACGTTTTTTATAAAACGGAGAAGATGAAGACGCCCAAGTTTTTTTCATTAAAAAAGTGTCCTCATCCATATGATACATGCACGGAAGCAGATCTCGTTTCGTGGGTAACAGACACGTTTTTAAGCAAATAGTTTCAAACTCCTTCGGTTAGGTTCGATAGGAAAATCGAACCATAGTATAAATGGACGGAGGGTTTACAAAATACTTTTATATCGCGTTGATGTTTATTGTCGCATTTATAGCAATGTATAACCATATAACATCTGCAATTGGTTTTGGCTTGGTATTCGCAGTGCAAGCATTATATACATTATTTTTTTTATTCGACGTGTTAAAGGATTATGCTCGAGGATTCAAATCACTAACCTTGACGTTTCCCAAGAACCCGCTTGTTGAAAACAATTCGGTTTCCATACCATTATATTGGGTAATATGCCCGGGTCTAATATTACAATTTGCGGCATCTTTATTTACTGTATTATCGACTGACTTTCTACATAAGAAATACAATAGTATACGATTGTCTAGAAATGCGACGTGGAATTTAGATTTGTATAAATGGATGTTTATTTTGGCCACATTCGCATTAATGGTCTTAACCTATAGTTACATGTGCGATTTTAGAGACACGATATCTTCTGTGAAATTTTCGGGTAGTTACAAATCACTGTTAATTGCTATGTTTTTCATGTCGATAATATTGCCGGTTATAAACGTGATCAATGCGCACAGCCTATCAAAAATACTGGTTACTACTACGGATGGTTAGAAGCGATTCGTAGCCGAAGGCGAAGGTGAGCGACTGAACTCCGTCGGCGAGTGCCGTAGGAGTTAATGTAATATGGACATAAAACATATAAACGTAAATAGATTATTTATTGAAATAATCTATTCATGAAATTTTACGAAACACAGTTTGATGAATACTTAACGAAAGCCGGCGAATTCGATATTCATCCTGAATTGCGTGCATTTGAGAATTCAATACCAGATTCCACAAAAGAGTTCAAAAATATAATTTTATATGGCGCCGCGGGCGTTGGTAAATATACACAAATGTTGCGTTTTATCAAAAAATATAGTCCGAGCGAATTAAAATACGACAAAAAAATGGGTTTACAGACAGAGAAATACGAACATAGTTACAGAATCAGTGATATTCATTATGAAATTGATATGATGTTGCTCGGATGTAATTCCAAGTTGATTTGGCATGATATATTTATGCAGATCGTAGATATTGTTTCATTAAAGCCTTGCAAATTTGGTATAATAGTTTGCAAAAACTTTCACAATATTCATTCGGAGCTATTAGACAGTTTTTATAGTTATATTCAACAATATGCGAGTGATAATCTGGCGTTCCAAATAAAATTTGTATTGTTGACCGAGCATGTGAGTTTCATACCAAATAATATTTTACACAATGCACAAATAGTGAATGTGAAACGACCTTCGCACGAAATATATACCAGACTTGGTCTACCAAGTGAGATATTACCGGAATGTGTATTGAATTTGAAGGAAATTAGTATAATTAAGAATATCGGGGATGTATCAGATTTACCGCCGGAAACATTCAACTTGGTATGCGATGCTATAATAAAAACAATAAGTGATCCAAGAAAGTTGACCATTGCCGATTTTAGAGACACGTTATATGATATCTTGGTTTACAATTTGGATATATATGAGACCATTTGGTATATAGTGACTCATTTTATTCGCGAAGGTAAATTAGAACAAACGAGCGTTTCCGAGATTTTGCAAAATATGTATAAGCAATTGCAGCAATATAATAATAATTATCGCCCAATTTACCACTTAGAGAGTATTTTTATTACTATATTAAATCATATCCACAACTATAAATACCAAGATGCAGAGCTATCACCAAAAATGCGAAAACGCGCATCAAATACTCGGCTTAAAGAGAACCGATAAAATAGACGAGAAATTGTTGAAGCGATGTTATTACAAAGAGGCATTGCGCCATCATCCGGACAAAAATGCGTCCCGCGATTCGCATGAAAAATTCCAAGAATTGAGCAACGCATATGAATTTGTGCGCCAACATCACGGGTTTGTTGATGGTGACTATGGAGACGAAGAATTAAAGAACGAGGATGAAGAAGTATCCACGGAGAGTTCGATACCAAATATGTTTACAAATTATGCAAATGTATTATTCTCTTTCTTATCTCCCATGTTAGAATCTGATCTATTCCAAGATGCAGGCAACCGAGCTGTGTATACAATTATAGAAAATATTTTAAATAGGTGTGAAGACAAGGCGCTTAAAATGTTGGACAGATTAAATCGGCAACAGTGTGGTAAAATATGCGATATTCTGAGAACACAAGGTGACGTTTTACATATACCAGCGACGTTTATTGAAAAAATGGAGATATTGTATAAGGAAAAGATCGATAGAGACGAATGTGTTCGCATATATCCAACATTGGATGATTTATACGCAGATAATTTATACAAGTTAGAAGAGGGATCGAATACATATTACATACCATTGTGGTATCATGAATTGGTATACGACAATTCGGGCGCCGAACTATACGTGCAATGCATACCCAAATTGGACGATGGTGTTGAAATCGACGAAAAAAACGATATACACATTACCAAACAGTATTCATTGTCTGAATTATGGAGGATGTCTGAAATATCGATCGGTCTAGGTAAAAAAACGGTCTGTGTAGACCGAGAACGGTTAACCATAACAAAACATCAAACAATTAAACTGGTTGGGGCGGGAATATCCAAGATGAACACTAGTAATATTTACGACGTATCTAAAAAGAGCACCGTTTATATACATGTTCAAATATCGGATTGAGCCCAATAAAAACAAATGATATGATTTTTATTCATAGCATGTGTTAGTGAAATATTTTTTAATACGAGTTTTATAATATGAGTTTTTTAAAATGCGGTTTTATATTTTTATGAGTTTTAGATTATATGCGTCCTTAAGCCTCGGCCTCGGCCTCAGAGACCTTCTTCTTGACCACCTTCTTCTTCATGACTGCTGCGGGTGCCTCCTCGACAGGTGCAGGCGCCGCCTTCTTGACCACCTTCTTGACTACTGGCTCAGCTGCAGGCGCAGCAGCACGTGGAGGAGCAGCAACTACCTCTTCATCATCGCTATCGGCTGCTACAACAGAATGACTTGCGCCGGTCTTTGGGACAGAGTCGTCGAACACAGATGCTGCTCTGGGGGCTACCTCTTCGTCATCCATATCGTCTTGAATCGACTGTGTCTCAATGGCGCCACGCTCATCGTCGGTCAACTTGATGTGGCACTTTCCATAGACGCTAACAACTTCGCGAGGCTTCACGACAGACTGAATTACCTTCCATGTAACTCCCCATCCCTTTCCACCGATCCAAATTCCACCGCATTGCAATACACACGCGACCTGACTCAACTTGGGAACAAAGTCAACGGGAGTCAATCGGTCATTATCGCCGGGAAACACTAACTCATCGCGGGTATTGTATAATTCAATACCCCACTTACCATCATAGAACGGCACCTTAGCGCGAATAGAAGGGGGCTTAGTCGCGTCGATCTTCTTAGTTCCCTTGATAGTAGAATACTTCAAGAAGGGGAAGAACGAATGCTTGCAGACCTCGCGAGACATTTCCTCGCCCCACCACAGCTCAGCATTCTTGACGGCATCGTCTAGAATCTGATTCTCGAATGCCTTGATCTTCTCAAGGAATGCATCGGTTGTTGGCTTGCGATAATCATTATTCGGGAAATTAAGAGACATGGTATACTTTCCATCAGATTCGCCATTCTCTCCGATGAAATCGGAAATACCCCAGGTCATCATCATGGGGGTGGAAATATGCAGGGAACGATTTGTTTGTGTGCTGATCATATTAATACTCTTACCTCCCATAGCATTTACCTTGGGGGGCATATACTTAACAGAGGACGGAGTCCAATCATTGGCGGAAAGAACAATAGGTTTTGCGGAAGACATTTTGTGAATACTAGTTTTCAACTGGATGTAATATATAGATAGACCTTTCTTTAAATCAATTTTATGCTAGTGTATTTTTAGGCGGCTGCTAAATGCAGCCATTTTTGAGTGTTTTTTGTGCATTGTGCACATTATATGTAACATGTCCAAAAATTACTCTGAAAAACTTGGCGGTGCCTACGTTTCCCTGTAAAAATAATATAGAGCAATAATGTATATACGTATTATATTGGAAATGTCGAATGAATTAATTGATGTAACAATTGTAACGGGAACTGATACCGATGATATACAGATTATAGAAAATAAAATAATTAATATAATACAACCAACGATCGTAGAAAAAATGCGAATTATTACACCGTCAGAGTTCGAAAAGGACCCTGTATGTATGGACAATATGAAACTCCCTCAAATTCGAGAGACGTTGAAGTTTTATAAAAATAGCATGGTCATACCCGCTACATTTTCGGCAGCATCAAAAAGGGATGCGAAAAATGCGGCAAAAAAAATGCACGATTTTGCATTGGTTGGTTCAAAATTAGTATTATTAGAACGACTCAAGAAATACATGCGACAGGAGGCATTCGCCACGCGTATACAACGAGTAGTCCGGGGCAATTTTGTTCGTCGTGCGAATAATTTAAGAGGTCCGGCAAGATTCGACAGAAGTATTTGTGTGAACGACACCGACTTTTATTCATTAGAGCCTTTGAAAAACATACCCTTTTGCGATTTTTTTAGTTATACCGATGAAAACTCATTCACGTATGGATTTGAATTTGAATCATTGATGATATATATGAAACGCCGATCAAAAAACATAAAAAATCCATATAATCGTGATAATATAGATCAATATGTTCCTCTCATACGAAAATTAGAGCGATTAACCAAAATTATGGCTACTCATTTTACACCGCAGCCAAGAATTGTAATACCGCCTGTATCGCGAATTGTCTCTGCTAGACCCGGACAATCGCCTGCAAACACGTCTCGCAATCGCCGTGTTACACCCGAGCCAACGGTGAGTCAATATAATCATACAACGATGATTGAAACTATTCGCACTATTCGAGTAAGACCCTTTCAAGAAAGAGTAACGGCATTGTTTATGGAAATTGACCAACTTGGTAATTATACGCAACATCAATGGTTTTCCGATTTAGATCTGCGTGGCTGTCTCAGATTCTTTCGAATTTTAAAGGATATCTGGACGTATCGTGCACAGATCCCGACGTCGGTAAAGTCCAAAATATGCCCTTTATGGGACCCATTTGTAATGATAGCCACCAATTCAATTAATATGTTAGACCTAAATTTCGACCAGGTTCAAAACGTGTGTCTATCGGTAATTGAAGACATGATCTATACAGGCGTTGATGTAGAGTATAAGACACTTGGTGCATTTCATGTGTTATCGGCACTTACGGTTGTAAATCGAGATGCACGCGCGAATATGCCTTGGTTATATGAATCACTTGTGTGGTAATTCATTCATTAAATTCAGAATTATTTTATGAAACATTAGACGTCTCCTAAAATACAATAATCATATGACGATTGTCGTCGCAGTTAGCTAGGAAACTTTGGAAAAAGTGGTAATTTCGTCAAAATACGACATTTCTAATAGTTTACACCATAACCAAAATTTAACGCATCGCGTTAGCACGATCCATCTAGCGACATTTAGGAATATATAGATATTAATGCGTTAAACCACTTAAATAAAGACCTGTATAATGTGTATACTAGAATGGTCAGAACTGCTTCTAAGACAACTGCTACCGCGCCCGCTACTGCTGCCCCCGTTGCCGCCGCCGCCCCTAAGAAGGAGGCAGCTGCCCCTAAGAAGGCTGCCGCCCCCAAGAAGGAGGCCGCTGCCCCTGCACCCAAGGTGGTTGCCGCCCCCGTTCAGGAGGTTGCTGCCCCTGATGCCCAGAATGTTATGACTGAGGTCGCCGATGATTCATCTGCCGTCGCCAAGAAGCTCAACGAGTTCGGCGCCAAGCTCCAGCAGATTGGTAGCATCTTCACCACCATGAAGGGTGATTTCAAGACCCTTGAGAAGATCGTGTCTCGCGAGTTGAAGGCCGCACAGAAGTCCTCCGCCAAGAAGGCCAAGCGTGCTGGTAACCGTCAACCCTCCGGGTTCGTCAAGCCCACTCGCATCAGTGAGGAGCTCGCCAAGTTCCTCGGCAAGGCCGTTGGAACCGAGATGGCCCGCACCGAGGTGAGCAAGGAGATCAATGAGTATATCCGCACTCACAAGCTTCAGAACAAGGACAACGGTCGCATCATTGAGGCCGACGCAAAGTTGTCTGCCCTTCTTAAGCTGAAGAAGGAGGACGAGCTGAGCTACTTCAACTTGCAACGCTACATGAAGTCTCACTTCATTAAGTCCGAGGTCTCTGCCGCCGCAACTGCCTAAGTATTTTCAAAATAACCATCGAATTGAATGGTAAGAATAAAAAACAGAAGACGTTGGTCGAAGAAGTTTCACAATAAGAATGTTTCCATCATAATAAAAAAAATATTTGTATCATCCGACGCGATGTTACAAATAACCAGGAATTTCAGAGGAACAAATGCAGATGCCTAAGTTCACGTGAAGACAAACCCGTCTTCTTTTAATATCAACTGTAATTGATCCGCATTATAGTTTGAATTTAATGATATGTTCAACTTGTCTAGTTCAGGATATGAAGCACCTTCCATGTTAAACATATCGTATATCCCAGTCAAATCATCCATATTTTTAATATATTTTGTATTTGCGCGCAACCAATCATAGAATCCATATCGACCATTCAACATGTCCATAGTAAACCCATCTACTCGCATACATTGTTCATACCATTTCATGGACTCTACCAGTGTAGTTTCATTGTCTATATTATAATCCGTTCCAGATAAAACTGCGATTTGTCTAAAAACGGACATACTCATTCTCAAATCGATTAACATACTAGGTGTTTTATATAACAACACCGATTCGTTCAACAGGCTCATGTGCCGAAGAACGCGTTCACATCCATATACAAACATATCCATGTCGTCACTCAGACATGCCCACGCACGTCCACTAATGACCATATACGCGCACACACGATCCGCCTCGCCATCTGCATCGTAATACATTGCGCCGTATGCAGTGATTAATTCCTTGACCATCTTTGTGTCGTGCGGAGATACACGAATAAATTGCCGTTTTAAATTATCCATTTCCATATTCATCGATTTCCGTAATTCTGCATCATTTTCGTCGGCCATTTGGTCCTTCAGAAGCATAAATCGCTCCTCGGCCTCCTGTTTCAATAATTTTCGTCGACGAAGCAATTCTCGTTTTTCGGGCGGCGGTTTTCCATCAAATATAAATAGCGGTGTAATGTTATATTTATGAAACATCGAGATCATGAGATAGAAGTTTTCCAACAATGCATCTTGTGCGTTGTATTTATAAAGGTAAATACTTGTGTCTATAACAATTGTTTTATTTCGCAAAATATCAAATGTTTTTTTACATATAGAACTCTTTTTACAATTATCAACAAGAAATCTGTTCAAATTTTTTATTCCCATGCCGTGGGTTTATATAATGATTTATACCCGACGGTAATGTGACGTTGCTTAAATCAATTTTGTTCATTTTAATTCGTGAACAGTCATACGAAGTGTGTTTACTATAGGATCGGTTTCGGGAATAGTCGGCAAACGTCGTTCGAACTCTCCGATATAATGTAACAATTGATGATTTTGCGATTCGTTCACTACAAGATTCGCATATTGAGCGATATTTTCAGGTGTATTATGAAATCCAATAATGTTTGGATTATTTTTCATGCACCATTCAATAAAATGATTCGGTTGCGACATCAAAATTGATTTTGCTATAAAATACGACAAAACGTATGTTTTTTCTTTATATCGCATTCTGGCCTTCTTGGACGCTGAGGAGTTAAGATTGGTGAGTTGTTCATATGTTAGATTGTAATGATTCAATATTTTTACACACTGGAATATTGAAAACAACATTTCATCCTTTAACATTGTCTCTATATTCTCCAACATGCTAGGTATTGACTTTTTATCACGAGACGTTAAAAATGCGATACATGTGATATTCATCATTTCCGCCCATATTTCACAATAACTTTCATATAATCGTATTCCGTTTGCGGCTTGGATTGGAAATGTTTGTAATATAATCTTATTTGCAGGACTATCGTCCATCGCGGAAAAGTCCAAGCCTGTATTATGAAAGGTCTCATGAATAAATACCTTGAACCATTCTTCCTTTCTGTATATATGGACGCTTGTATCGGGTTTACAATGGGTCGTAAATGCAGTGTTTACATGTATTTCACCAAGAGGTTCTGATTTGGTGGAAGCCATTCGTTTCTTATGATCGGTAAAAAATATACAGATATTCGTTGTATTTGAACACCCGGATGCGATATATGGTGCGATTAAATAAAGCCACATATATATTTTCTCAACCGATTGTTTAAAAAAACGGTTCGCGTGATTTCTCGCAGATGATGTGTCGACCGAAACTGGATACATTAATGCAATTTTATACTCTCGTTTTTCAATAGTTATCAAATACATTTTTTGATATACTGGACTCTCTTCAATACCCACACGAATTGCTTCGGGGATCAACATATACTCGCTACCCTTTGCGAAATCCGATTGTGATAGGTGTTCGATCGGAGTATCTGCTAATGTTTCTTGAAATGTTGTCCAAGATTTCCAACCGTCAGACAAACGATATAAAAGTCGACTAAATACTGTTTTTGTCTTCTTGGACATCAATCGCGATTGAATAGGTTTTGGAAAGTATTGTTTCATTGTTTTATCATAATATTGCATTAGGTCCGGCATAATATATACTATTTGGTTTATATTATACTCATATTTTTATACTTTAAACGTCTTCGCATTAGGCTTTGTCCGATTGAATAAGCTCGCGACGAACGGCCATGAGAACATGGTCGGGTTCAGCGGGCGCACCTCGATGATATTGCATGAGTTTCGCATCTCGTGTAGCCATAAGTAGTTGTTTCAAATCCTCATTCTTTGTAAACTTCGCACGAACCGCCTCTACACGTTCCTTCTCGCTGCGTTCACCGTAGAAGTCGGGGTCTATTTCGACAGTTTTAGGCCGCAACAATACATCCTTTTTCACCTTCGTCTTGGCTTTTCCAGTAGGAATACCACTTTTGCTACCCGCCACCTTGGCCAAATCTATATCGAGGGAAAATTCGCTCGGTTTATCCATAGAGAACATGGCTGAAAATTCGGGATTCCTCTTTTTAAATTTCGACGCTTGATAATAGTGTTCAACCGATGCCCATTTATGGTTATCGAGTTCAAATGGAGCCTCTGTCCAAGAATCGTCTAACTTACGACGCCAATCCACGGCACGACTTAAATCCAAGAACAACGAACGTTTATCGGCGGGGATTTTCTCATTGGTTCCCTTTCCGGGCTTGGGTGTATTCGCCGATGTTCGATGAAATTCAAAAATAATATTACTATTATATTCAGACGAATTTTTATCGTCGGGCTCATCGGGTTTACCCTCATCTTCGTCGATTCCCATGCGCGACTTAAAATCACGAACCTCTTTGATCACGTAAAATGCACCGGACGATTTTTCCAAGCATTTATTTACGATTAGTGTCTTTACGTGATAAGGTAATTCATGAAATGAAAATATTCGCCGATCCTTATAGGTTATTAATTTGAAATGATCGCCACTGTAAGACGTCATGATATAATGTTTGGGACGAAATACACCCTCGCGTTGCAATTTAGCGTCGAACTCTCCACACATAAGCACCGCGTCTAAATCATTGTCTAAATATGATCTCTGTGATAGAACAATAATCTTTATTTGTAAGACACGTTCCAAGACGGAAATCGCCCAATTATCGGCCCAATATTGAGACGTTTGCAGATATTCACGGAATTTCTCAAGAGTATCAATGGCCGAAAAATTGGAGACACTTTCGGAAAGAATGGACTGTGCACTCTGTTTGTTTTTTAATACGCGTTTGTATTCTTCCTTCATACGCGTCGATTCATTTAAAATAGCGCGCAATGCGACCTTATCGTCGCGCGAATTTTCGGCGCGTTTGTGAAGAACATTCTCCAATGTATTTTTAATATCTTTTAATTCGCGCTCATATTCACGAATCGTGCCGTCGAGGTCATTAAACAATGTGCGATGTTCTTGGAAAACGGAATCATTCGCCTCCTCGGCCAAGATCGCGCGCAATTTCGCAACGTCAGTAACTTGTCCGATTTGTTTAAACGCGTCACGTATCACAGCAAAAAAGCAGTCGCCATTTGATTCAACTTCGTGAATATCATAATGATTATTTTTCATGAACTTCTCGATCCAGGTTGTTCTCGCGGTGGTTTTAAAGTCCTTTTTATACTGCTTCGCGTCAGCTTCCGATTCTTCTACTAGTTCAGGTTGTATTTTCACAGTAGAATCGGTGAGAAATACACCATCTTTCAATGTTTCCGACGCCTTTTCCGCCGCCTTGGACTTATTCGAAGGAACGACTTTCACTAACAATACATCATCATCTTCATCATCGTCGCCTTCGTCTTCTTGTTTCTCTTCGGTGGCGGGTTCATCTTTTGCGTCGGGTTTGTTTAGATTCTTCAAAAATACGTCCGCGTCAGATCCGTTTCGGTCAATATACGTTTCGTTCGCAAAGCCAAAATAAAGGGGTGTGGGCAAATTGTCCACATCCAGATCACCATCGTCGTCGGTTAATTCAAGAACGCGATTTTTAGCAACTTCTATCACACCAATATTTGTTTTTATAACCCCGTTCTTGACTAAATAAATGGGAAAGTATACAACGCCGCGATTAATATAAGTATGTTTAGCTTTACCGAATACAATTAATATTGGTTTGTTATGGATATTCAGTTCATATACAGTTGCTTCATGTCCGGCATCTTCTGGGTCAATATCGGCCGACTCTTTATAAAAAACAGTTCCATTAAGATTCGAATAAACCATTTATATATTGGGCAGCTATTTTGTCCATCTTCGAGATACGCAGAATACTTCGTTTCACACACGTTCTCGTCCATAAACACGACTAAACGCTCGAAATGTCGACATTTTATTATCGCCATATATACTATAATGACGTCTAGTATTTTAGACAATCCAGTAACGGTAAACGGTGTAAATACACCCTTCTCAACATTCGCGGGTCAAAATTCAATGGCCGAGTTTTTTAACGTATTCAACATGTTCTGGAAATACTTAATAGCCATTTTCGCATTTGTGTGGTTTATGCATCGATACACAATGCGATCTCGTTCAAAAGGCAAGGGACGTATGACTGGCGGATGAGGAGGAATGTCGATCACAGGGGACGATGATCGAAAAGCATCGATCTAATCCCTACTCAAAAATTCCTTTTGCTATCGCCTACGTTTTCGTCCATTGGTATCAAATCTAACACGCGGAATGACCAATATGTGCGTTTAAAATATACACGTTTTGTGAAAAGAATGTTAGAGATACCAATTTTTGGAAGAAAATATAAGCGATGCATAGTTTCTATCAAAAACCATTTTATAAAACCATTCATGGTATCATAAAATATATATTACTTTTGCGATCACATACCCATGATCATGTTCTTCGACCTATTTCGCGTGCATTACGAACAGTTCCGTTAGGACAAGACGAAACAGTATGTAATTTGTAAAATACGATCGAATTGTCTGAATACAGACTCGTTCTAATGTTTGGTGGAGTGATAATAGGTGCCGACGGAGATGACGATGGAGAAGTTCCGTTCGAATTTGTCGCGGTTACTGTAAACGTATAACTTGTATTGGGAAATAATCCATTTACTATAATTCGAGATGATGAACTTGTAGCAGTCATTAATCCAGGTGAACCAATTACAGTATAACTTGTTGCGCCAGGCGAAGGTATAAAGGCTACAATTGCTGAAATACTAGATGCTGCTGCTGCAGAAACCGCTGTTGGTGCGCCCGGGAATGTAGTAATGGATGCCGACGCGGACGACGACGGAGAAGTTCCGCCTGAATTTGTTGCGGTTATAGTAAATGTATAACTTTTATTAGATGATAATCCAGTTATAATAATTGGCGCCGATAAACCTATAGCACTTATTGATCCAGGTGAACTCGTAACAGTATAACTGGTTGCACCCGATGAAGATATAAAGGATACACTTGCTGAACTACTGGATAATGTTATTGCGGATACATCTGTTGGTGTGCTTGGTAATGTAAAAATAGCCGATGACGCAGATGACGGTGGAGAAATTCCCCCCGAATTTGTTGCGGTTACAATAAATGTATAACTTGTATTAGGTGATAATCCAGTTACTATAATCGGTGATGAGGAACCTGTCGCAGTTATTTCGCCGGGTGAACTAGTAACAGTATACCCGATTGCACCTGGCGAAGCTGTAAATGATATACTTGCTGAACTACTAGATAGTGTTGTTGCAGAAACAGCGGTTGGTGAGATAGGGGAGGTAATAATAGGTGATGACGCAGACGATGAATTAGAAGTTCCATTCGAATTTGTCGCTGTTACAGTAAACGTATAACTTGTATTAGATGATAATCCAGTTATAGTAATTGGCGATGACGAACCTGTAGCAGTTATTGATCCGGGCGAACTAGTAACAGTATAACTGGTTGCGCCCGGCGAAGCCGTAAAGAACACATTTGCTGAACTACTCGAGAATGATGTTGCAGAAACACCCGTTGGTGCGCGTGGGAATGTAATAATTGGTGATGACGCAGACGATGGAATAGAAGTTCCACTGGAATTTGTTGCGGTTACAGTAAATGTATAACTTGTATTGGATGATAATCTAGTTATTATAATTGGCGATGATGAACCTGTAGCAGTTATTGAACCAGGTGAACTGGTAACAATATAATCGGTTGCATCCGGCGAAGCTGTAAATGATACACTTGCTGAACCACTAGATAGTGCTGTTGCGGATACCTCGGTTGGTGCGCTTAAAAATGTAACAATAGCGTCTGTTGCGGTTGATGGAATAGAAGTCCCACCTGAACTTGTTGCCGTTACTGTAAATGTATAACTCGTATTAGATGATAATCCAGTTACTATAATTGGGGATGATGAACCTGTAGCAGTTATTGATCCGGGTGAACTAGTAACGGTATAACTGATTGAACCTAATGTAGGTGTAAATGATACACTTGCTGAATTACTAGATAGTGTTGTTGCAATTACTCCGGTTGGTGTAATTGGGAATGTAAAAATAGTTACATTGCTCTTCCCCCCAATAGTTTGATTTGGACCTACACCAGTCGGAAAACCACTCTGGCTTAACCTTCGAATATTGATTGTAGCTTCAGTCAAACCAGAGCCGAAGAACGCACTATCGATGCTGTCTACAGATGCTGGAATGATAATGGACGTCAACTTTGACGTATTTCCGAACGCATTATTTTGAAAGAAGGTTAATCGAGACCCTGTTTCAAATATTACAGATGTCAAACTTGACGCACCTTGGAACGCATCCCTTCTAATGATGAGAACACTTGCTGGAATGATAAGAGAGGTCAACTTTGATGCACCTTGGAACGTATTAATTCCAATGATGGGTAATAGAGACCCTGGTTCAAATATTAAAGAGGTCAAACTGGCTGCACCACTGAACGCATAATTTCCAATACTGCTAACGCGTGCTGGGATGGTAATGGAGGTCAAACTTGACGCATTGGCGAACGCACTACCGCCAATGCTTGTTAATTGAGACTCTGCTTCAAATTTTAGAGAGGTCAATCTTGCTAGACCGAAGAACGTCTGACTTCCAATGCTGTTAACCGACGCGGAAATGGTAATGGAGGTCAAACTTGCTGCACCAACGAACGCACTATTTCCAATACTGGTGTATCCAGAAATAACTACATTTGATATATTATTACCAGTCAAATTAGCAGCGGCTACAATCGTGCTTGTTAGTGCGTCAGTACCATTAAATGTATAGGTAGCCATGAATATATAATATATTTATAAATATATTATAAACCAATAAACAATTCATTCGCTTGTGTATTATTTACGTATTTGGTTTCATGAAATGCTACATCCAATTTTGACGAAAACGTAGGTGAAACAAGGCGAACCCCAGTTTTAAGATTGAACTCCACGCGCGATAACATAAGGAGGGTTGTTAACAATATTTGAAATATAAAAACGTATAAAAATAGTGCGATAGGATATATAATGTTTCTCACAGAAGATAAAATAGCCGAATGGGTAAATTCAGTTGGCGGCCTTTTAATCACACGCCGCATATCCAATATTCGAACATATGGGTTCGCAAACCGAATCGGTCTACAATACGTATGTCTAACCGGCTACCCTCAAATCATTCAACACTTTTTCCAAGAAGTCATCCAAAAATTTCAATCTAAAATTGTCCTAATCATCATAGAAAGCGATGTCGTAAAATTAAATTCAGAATGGCTCGACCATCCGAAACTACAACACTGTTTTACATGGAATAAACCGTTTCATCATCCCAACATGTCTGCAATGCCCATTGGCCTGAATTATAATAGACAATATGCTGCGATCACGAACTGGTTGAGCGAACATACGTCTACATCATCGTCCAATACAAAATTATTATGTATGAACTATAGTATTGCTACCGATCCCTCCCGTGTGAAATTAATAGAATACGCCAAGACTAAATGGACAGATTTTTGCACAATATTGGATTTTATTCCGAATGCGCGCGTCTATGCGATACCTTCTCATATAGAGGGACAGATCACCGTTCCAGTTACAAACCCAGAATGCTACAGTCAATGGTCGAAATACAAATTTGTGATATCGCCAAGAGGAGCGGGCGAGGACTGCCACAGAACATGGGAAGCTATTCATATTGGTTGTATCCCCATCGTATTATCATCTAATTTGAATGAATTATACCAAGATTTACCAATTCTAGTTGTGAATTCGTGGGCGGAAATCAATCGCGATCTTTTGGAAAATGCATATATTGAGATCGAAGGAAAAAAACGTGATAATATATATAACATGCGTAAAACAACGGTCGGTTATTGGGCTGAACGTTTTCAATCTACATATCAGCCACCTACACGTAAAATACACTTTATTACTTATGCAAACGAAGTATTTGAAGAGGCGAAACGTAGACTTGTGTTAGAAGCACACGAGTTTGGTATTTTCACAACGATTAATGGATATGGCCCGAACGACCTATCTCTAGAATTTCAGACCAAATACAAAGAAATACTTGATATGAAACGAGGGGGTGGGTATTGGATATGGAAACAAGAAATTATTCGCCAATCTGTAAACAGAATGCGAGATGGCGATTATTTGATATATTTAGATGCAGGTTGCAAATTAAATCTGTATGGACGAAACCGCCTTGCGGAATATATCGATTTGCTAGATAATAGTCCATACGGCATATTATCATTCCAAATGAGCGGAAACTGCGGATTAGGCAGCGTTCAATGCGAAAAGGCGTGGACAACAAAAGAAATATTCCAAGCGGTTGGGGTCGATATTGGTGGAGAACATGCGAATAGTGGGCAATATTTGGGCGGCGTGTTGATTATGAAAAAAAATGAGCATTTGATGAATTATTTAAATGAATATGATCGAATTATTAGTGCGAACCCACGTTTATGCACCGATTTTTACAATACAAATGGTCAATGTGCGGAGTTTAAAGAAAATAGGCACGATCAGAGTATATCGAGTCTATTGCGAAAAAAAATGGGATCGGTCGTGATTGACGGAGACGAGTCATGGACCCCGCCATTTGGTTCAGGCAAATCGTTGAAATATCCGTTCTGGGCTATGCGTTTAAAGAAATAGATTATACCTTGCGTCCGTAAATATCCGCGAAATCAAAATCACGGTATCTCGTGGATGATACAGGAACCGATGTCCGGTCATAATCATCATCGGAATGTGTATACGAAACATCATTTAAATCGTCATCCCATTTTACCGATCGATTTGAAAGCGTATTCCAACACAAATAATATTCAAAAAAGTGTCGTATTTTATCTAGCAATTCATCAAACCAATTCATGTGGGTTTATATTATATACACATTTTGTTTGGGACAAGTTAATTGCGATGCTCGCCACGATACCCCACTGCTCGGTGATAATTCCGAGCCAATAATGCATATGCAGCTAAACTACATATACATACTATCGTAATTAGACTGATCGAACAAACTGCGAATATTGTTATTACCAAATTCATACTATATTATATTGCGCATGATATCTTCAAGTCAATTTCATTAATACAATTTGGCCATATACCTTACGTTTTTCCCATAATACATAATATGGCGGCAATGTCTGCGTTTGCTGTAATTCGTTTCTATAACCCGTATATACACGTAATATCGGTCGGTCATTGTAATAAATGCAGCGTTTATTCTCATTTAAATGCAGCTCAGATTTATAAAATATATCGTCAGATACGAAAGCGCGCATCATGTGCGGTCCCGTTATCATTAGTGCATTCGTTCCATAATATCCCTTTTGCACATTTATTACTATCTGATTAATGCATCGTAGCAACACTTCACTCTTCGGGAAATGTATCATACACGCTTGATAGACACCTTGCACATTTTGCATTATTTGATCCTTCACATAATGTTCCTTTTTGGTCAATTCTATTAATTTAAATCCACCCACACATCCATATTTTATATCTAAGTAAATTCCACCGTGTATGTATAACACGCAATACCGCCATAAATCTGCCTTGTATGCGCCAGGATTTAATCGATCGAACGCGCTTACTACTTTGTCTGGGAAATTACCTCTTATAAATTCTCGGCACATCACGTCGTCGTATAAATGATGCTTAAACTCTGGGTTATCATGTATTAAACTCTTCACACATGCCCTCATTTGTTTTGGTAAATTTAATGTATGATACGTTTGAAAAATATTTAATGGTATTTCTTGGCTATCGGTCATTGTATATTACATAGAATATATAATACACAATTATTTACATCCAGTGACTATTTCATAGAATCACATACTGTATTTCCAAATATAAACGTTATTAGAGAAAAATTTGATCGATGTTCATGATACTGTTTTTTGAAATACAGCATAAACCCAACAATCGTCGTCGTTATGGCTACATATATACCATATTCAAAGACCTTCGTCAAATTCGCAATCGTATCCTGGTAATATATCAAATCACATGATTCGTAATACGAAATATAGTCTTTGCATACTAACAATACGATCATCAAACCCATAATGAATTTGGAAAAGTATAAACTGGTCTTGCTAAATATTATAAACAGACCCCATGTAGCAAATGCATATAAAATATTCGTTAACGGAGGGTCAATTGTTTCAGAAAATGACGTCAACAAAAAGTAGATTATAACAATTGTTATCACGTGCTTAATATAAACATTATGAGTAATAAAATACTGCAAATTACAATTTAGAATCGAGTTTATATAATTTCCACATAATGCTAATAATAAAAAAAATATACACTGGATCATTATAAACGATTTTTGATTCGATATATCCACTTTACTCGCTCCGTCCATATTATACATTACATAAACATATAAAAGTATACCTTGAAAGGTATATGTATGAATTCTTCCTATTATTTTCAATCTATCTCGCGCACTTACGATGAGTTTAGTATTACGCCCATATTATTAGATCCAATCGATCCTATTCAAAATAAACTATTTTCCGGTGACGAGTTCACTTATTCCGCACAAATAGCACATGCAACGATCGTAAAATCGCCCGTGCGGGAGAATAGCGCAATACCCGGAATTCTCATTTTACACGGAAATCAGACGTTTGGTCGCAGTGCAAACGGGCGCGTTCTGTATAAATGCATTCCACACGATAATACCCTTCCCATTTTTTTGGTCCCATACGATTTAAAAATAGGGTTCCATAAATTGCTCGTAAATAAATATATATTATTCCAATTTTCTAACTGGAACGGTAAACATCCCGGTGGGACCATTACGGAAACAATCGGTGATGTTAACGATTTTCGCGCATTTTGCACCTACCAATTATGGACACGGAATCTTACTCACTCGATTACTAAGTTTAATCAAGAGTTAAATGCCCTCTTAAAATCGACCGATGAGAATGAGATTGTTCAAAAAATGTGTGCGGAAGCGCGATATCGAATCGAAGATCATACGGACGAATATATGTTCACAATTGATCCGGTGGGAAGCGTCGATCTAGACGACGGGTTTACTGTTAAAACACGAAACGACGAGTGGATTGTGACTGTTCATATCGCAAATGTATATACATGTCTAGACACACTCCAACTTTGGGATCATATGACTCCACGCGTTTCCACTATTTATTTGCCGGATGACCGTAAAACCATGCTTCCAACCGCTCTATCCGACCGCATTTGCAGTTTACTCGAAAATACAACCCGAGTCACATTTGCAATGGAGGTCGCCATTAACAAAGTTTACGGTATAATTCGACCCGACTCGATCCGGTTTTTCAATGCGAAAGTAAACGTGAGTAAAAATTTTAGATACGAAGAGAAATCATTGTTGAAAAATACGCATTACAAAACACTATTTGAAATCGCGCGAAAATTAGACGCGTCGGTGGTAGACAGTCACGATGCTGTAGCATTTTGGATGGTTTATATGAATTCAATGGCGGCGCAAAAACTCCATGCATCAAAAACCGGTGTGTTTCGGTCGGTAATCACTAAGTCACATTCGAACTTCATTGATAATGATTGCGATACGCGTCGTGTATTGGAATCGTGGAGAAATACAAATAGTTTATATCAATTATACGACGAATCGGTCGACTTGCGACACATGTCTTTGAACGTAGATTCGTATGTGCACATTACAAGTCCGATTCGTAGATTGGTCGACATATTGAATCAGATATGTTTCAATAAATATGTATTTCAACACACCATTTTCGATCAATGTGCGCAATTTCTAACCACACAATTCGCCGATATTGATAGAATAAACGCCGACGTGAAGTCGATTCAACGCGTCCAAATGGAGTGCGATATGCTATATTCGTGCATTCATAATCCAGAATTAACAGAGGACTTACATCAAGGCGTCGTGTTTAATCGCACCGTTATTTCGGAGTCTAGTTGTCGTTATACAGTTTACCTTAAAACTGTAAAACGCATGTATACATTGGATATTGGCGAACAATTGGCCGAATATTCGATGCATAAGTTTAAACTGTTGCTATTTGATAGTGAGAATACGGGCCATCGCAAAATGCGAATCGCGTTAATTGACGAAAATGTTGCTCAATCTTCTTCGCCTATTCAACTGCGTTCATCGATTTAATATATTGTTCATGAGTTGAACATACCAATCGAAGCGTGTCCGCCGTATCATACCATTCGCCGACATTTACCCATTTATTTGGCTCTAATCGTTTGTATGTTTCGAAAAATTCTTTTATTTGTGTAAGTGTATGTCTCGATAAATCTTTCATCGAATGCACATTCGAATAATATGGGTCTTTGTCGACAACGGCAATAACCTTTTCATCCTTACCTTTTTCGTCCGTCATATCCATATAGCAAATCGGGCGAACATATACGATGGTTCCGGGTTGTAATGGACGACTTGATATTGCTAAAACATCCAACGGATCTCCATCTCCGCACAATGTTTGGGGTATAAACCCATAATTTTCTGGATAAAAAACCGACGAGTGTAATATCCTGTCTAATACAAGAACACTGTTTTCATTGTCCCACTCGTATTTCACATTGGAATGTTGACTGACTTCAATGAATGCCGGAATTACTTCGGGGTATTTATTCCCATCTATATGGAAATTATACATGATTTGTATTGTGTATTGTTTGATAAAAAAATAAGGTTTTTATCTTATTTTTTTACGTTTTTTATTTTTTATTTTATTTTATTGGTTTATTTTTATCTCTCCCAAAATACCGCGACCATATTTCGCATAATTGGTTCAATTGATACAAACTCATTCGACACGCTTACGGAGTTCAGTCGTTTACCTACACTGTCGCTCCGGCTCCTTCCAAAAACAGATTCGATAGAATATCGGATTCGGGTTCAGATTCTAACCACGAATTTGCGGGGCGGTTATGGCGACGCGCATCTTCCCCCATCATATTGAATTTCTCGCGATGTTCATTTTGGACGGCCATATCTTCACTTTCGATAATTTCATCGTGATCTTGGGCAAGCTTTACAATGAATTCGCGAGAGGTCCTTTCATTTGATGGATCGATACGTCGTAAATACAACGTCAGAATATCAGCCATCGTGTATCCCTTCGCCTCTAAACGCGCCGCAATTTTTTCCGAAGATGCTTCCATATCACTGTCGCGAATTTCGGAGATACTATCGTCGTCGTCGTCGCTGTCTAAGTATTCGTCGTCGTTCTCATCTTCATCATCATCTTCTTTCTCTTCTTCTACCAAAACGGCTCGACAACACGGGCACGTATTGTTCACACCGAGCGATTTCATCATGCATACAAAGCAAAACTTGTGACCACATGGCGTTGTGCAGTTGTTTTGGTTACCGATTGACTCGTAACAAATGCAGCACTCCATAGTTTCCTCTGGTTGATTTGTGTTATTTGCGGACATTGTTGATTAATACGTTACTACTACGTTGATATAAGTTACATTAGATTTAATTTAAAAAAGCATATCAATTTTATGTGCGTTTATCGATAAAAAATATTCATCGCAGCGACAACGCGCTACGCTATATTCTGAAATATACAATAAAGGGAGGGATCATAAGGGAACCGTAGGTTCCCTTACTTAAACGAGGTTAAGGTCAAGGTCGGGGTCATCATAGGAGATAGAAGTATTAGAGGGAATAGAGGGTAAAGAGGGAAGATAAAGTTCGTCGAGAAGGTCGTTAGAG
>Ga0209353_10000377_pt1 | contig 27538 bp, 10 predicted proteins | sample LauGreSpBDMM15SD_2_FD_187561 | JGI IMG/M metagenome (GOLD analysis project Ga0209353, IMG submission 187561) | Freshwater lake microbial communities from Lake Michigan, USA - Sp13.BD.MM15.SD (SPAdes) (version 2) | ecosystem: Environmental > Aquatic > Freshwater > Lake | place: Lake Michigan... | reverse complement strand
TTGATATCCTGGTCCACCACTAGCACCTAAGCCTGTAGCACCTTGAACCCCTTGAGTTCCCGAAGCACCTGTTGCACCTGTATATCCAGTAACACCTGTAGTACCTGTAAGACCCGTAGAACCTACTCCAGTAGCACCTGAGCCTGTAGCACCTTGAACGCCCTGGATTCCACTAGCACCTGTGGCACCTGTGTATCCAGTAACACCTGTATTACCAGTAACACCTGTAGCACCAGCACCTGTAGCACCTTGAAGCCCTTGGATTCCTGAGGCACCTGTGGCACCTGTGTATCCAGTAACTCCTGAACTACCTGTAGCACCTTCATATCCTTGAACACCTGAGGCACCAGTAGCACCTGTGAATCCTTGAACGCCTGAAGCACCTGTAGCACCATCATAACCTAATCCACCTGTGGCACCTAGCCCTGTAGCACCTTGATATCCTTGAACGCCTGAAGCTCCTGTAGCACCATCATATCCTGTTATACCGGTAGCACCTAGGCCTGTAGCTCCTTGATTACCTGTTGCACCTTCATATCCTTGAACACCTGAGGCACCAGTAGCACCTGTATATCCTTGAACGCCTGAGGCACCAGTAGCACCTGTGTATCCTTGGATTCCACTAGCACCTGTAGCACCATCATATCCTTGAACGCCTGAAGCACCTGTAGCACCGTCGTAACCTAATCCGCCTGTAGCACCTAGGCCTGTAGCACCAATGTATCCTTGAATTCCACTAGCACCAGTAGCACCTGTATATCCTTGAACGCCTGAGGCACCAGTAGCACCTGTATATCCTTGAATCCCACTAGCACCCGTAGCACCTGTGTATCCTTGAACGCCTGTAGCACCGTCAGCACCTGCAGATCCTTGAATTCCACTAGCACCTGTAGCACCGTCGTAACCTAGCCCACCTGTGGCCCCTAGTCCTGTAGCACCTTGAAGGCCTTGAATTCCACTAGCACCTGTAGCACCATCATAGCCTAGTCCACCTGTGGCACCTAGTCCTGTAGCACCTTGAAGGCCTTGAATACCTGTGGCACCTGTAATACCGGTTGATCCGTCTAATCCTACGCCTGTAGAACCTACTAAACCTTGAACGCCTGATGCACCTGTTGCTCCCGTAAAACCTTGAACGCCTGTAGCACCTGTTAAACCTGTGGCACCGTCGTAACCATCTCCGCCTTGAGAACCAGATGCTCCTGGGTATCCTGCACCTGTAGCACCTTGAAGACCTTGAGCACCTGTAGAACCTGTTAAACCTGTGGAACCTGTTAAACCTGTAGCACCATCATAACCGTCTCCACCTTGAGAACCACTAGCACCTGGATATCCTGCACCTGTAGCACCTTGAAGACCTTGAGCACCTGTTGCTCCTGTTAATCCTTCTGTGCCTGTTGCACCAGCTAAACCTTGGTCTCCTGTTGCCCCTAATCCTGTAGCACCTTGAACGCCTTGGATTCCTGATGCACCTGTAGCACCTGTGTATCCTTGAATACCAGAACTGCCAGTAGCACCGTCGGCACCTACGTAACCCGAAGCACCTTGAACGCCTGTAGCACCTACTAGACCTTCTAAACCTGTGGCTCCTTGATACCCTGGACCACCTGTTGCACCTAATCCTGTAGCACCTTGAAGTCCTGTGATACCGGAAGCTCCAGTAGCACCTGTTAAACCTTGAATACCAGTAGCACCGTCTGTTCCAATGTACCCTGAAGCACCTTGAAGACCTGTAGCACCTTGATATCCTGGTCCACCTTGAGCACCTGAAGCACCTTGAGCACCTGAGGCTCCTGAACCTGGGGCTGCCCAGCTTAAAAGTCCTGAAGTATCACTGCTAAGTACATAACCGCTTGAACTTGGTCCAGTAGATGGTAAAGTATAAACTGCAACACCTGCATCTGGTTGTGCCTGGAATCTGACCGATCCCGAAGTACCTCCTGCAAGTGCTAAAACTCCTGTAACTGTAGGGCTTGAAAATAGTGAGTCTTTACTATAGTTATCTACATTACCTAAACCAACCATTGCTTTTGTAATACCACCTACAGTACCTGTAAATGTAGGACTAGCTAGTGGTGCTTTTAAATCTAAGGCTGTTTGTTGTGCTGTAGATACTGGTTTATTAGCGTCTGAAGTATTGTCTACATTATCTAATCCAACCATTGTTTTAGTTAGACCTGTTACAGAAGTGGCACCTGTAAAACTTACCGCTCCTGTTAGAGAGGGAGAAATAGCAGCAGCAGTTATAGCTGCAGCTACTGCTGTAGATACTGGTTTATTAGCGTCTGAAGTATTATCTACATTATCTAATCCAACCATTGTTTTTGTAATGCCAGTTACAGTACCTGTAAATGCTGGACTTGCTAATGGTGCTTTTTCAGCTATTGAGTTAGTTACAGAAGTAGCAAAACTAGCATTATCTCCTAGAGCAGCAGCCAGTTCATTTAATGTATTTAGAGCACCGGGTGCAGCATCTACTAAAGCGTCAATTTTTGCACTAACAAAACCTGCTGTGGCTATTTGATTAGTGCGATTTGGTGCAGTTATGTAACCAAGAGCTGTTGGTGTGTAAGTACCTGTTAATGCAAAAGTTACCTGAGTTGTAGTTGCACTTAGTACAGTAAAGGAAGCGTTAACATTGTTTACTGTGCCACTAGTTTGTAGAGGTGCAAACTCAGCAAGAGTTATCGTATCACCAACAATATAAGGTACTGTTGGCTGTTCTAGTATACCTACTGTGGCAATTCCCGCACTAACTGTTAAGGTTATAGCTTGTACTTGGCTTAGTATACTTGCAGTAGGGGCTAAAGGAACTCCTGTAAAAGTAGGGGAAGCTTTAGTAGCTAAAGTTGCTAATGTAGTTACCAACCCTGTTGGTACACTTCCTATTTCTACAATTTTTGCATCTACTTCTGATTTAGTATAAGTAGTTGCTATAGGAGCCAGTAATACTTCTGCTGCTTGCGCTCTTGCGGTTTCAGCAGCTATGGCATTTGATACGGCTGTTGATACGGGTTTATCAATATCAGCAGTGTTATCTACATTACCTAGACCTAAAGTAGTTTTATCTAATCCTGTTGGTATTCCTGTAAATACTGGATTATCCTTACTTATAAAATTAGACTCTGCTGCTAAAGCTCTGTCTCTTTCAGCAAGAATAGCTGCGGCTGTAGCAGTAGATACTGGCTTATTTAAATCTGAAGTATTATCAACATCAGATAAGCCTATCATTGCCTTTGTAACACCAGTTACTGTTCCAGTAAATATTGGGTTAGCTAATGGGGCTAATAGAGACTCTACTGTTTGCGCTCTTGTTATTTCTGCGGTTATTGCTGCTTGTGTTGCTGTAGAAATAGGTTTATTAGCATCTGAAGTATTATCAACATCAGATAATCCTACCATAGCTTTTGTAATACCGCTTATAGTACCAGTAAAAGTAGGATTAGCAATAGGTGCTTTAGTATTTAAAGTAGTAACAATATCTGCTATAGATAAAGAATTATCGTTTAAATATCCTGTTAATTGTATAATGTTAGCAATTAATCCTGGAGTTAACAGGTTAATTTCATTAAACATAACATCTACTTCTGATTTAGTATAAGTAGTTATTTGTGGAGCTAATAAAGCTTCGGCAGCTTGTGCTCTATTTATTTCTGTATTTATTGCTGTCTGTACAGCTGTAGATATAGGTTTGCTTAAGTCTGCGGTATTATCAACATTTGATAACCCTACCATTGCCTTTGTAACACCAGTTACTGTTCCAGTAAATGCTGGACTAGCTTTGGGTGCTAATAATGCTTCGGCTGTTTGCGCTCTTGTTATTTCTGCAGTTATTGCTGCTTGTGTTGCTGTAGAAATAGGTTTATTAGCATCTGAAGTATTATCTACCTCACCTAAATCTATCATTGACTTTGTGATACCAGCTATTGTACCAGTAAATGTAGGATTATTTATAGGAGCTAGTGCTGCTTCGGCCGCGGTAGCTCTAATTGTCTCTATGCCTATAGCTGTAATCGTTGCTGTAGATAGTGGTTTGTCTAGATCTGCTGTATTGTCAACATTTGCTAGCCCTACCATAGCTTTTGTAATACCAGTTACAGTACCTGTAAATGCTGGGCTAGATAGCGGTGCTAGTAGTAGTTCTGCGGCTAACGCTCTTTGCGTTTCGCTAGTTATAGCTGATTGTGTTGCTGTTGATATAGGTTTGCTTAAGTCTGATGTATTATCAACACTACCTAAACCTATCATAGCTTTTGTAATACCGCTTATAGTACCAGTAAAAGTAGGGTTATTACTAGTTATAAAAGTAGCTTCTGCTGCTTGTGCTCTTGCGGTTTCAGCAGCTATAGCTGCGGCTACTGCTGTAGATACTGGTTTATCTGCATCTGCGGTATTATCTACATTGCCTAAACCAACCATTGTAGCAGTAATTCCGCCAACTGTACCTGTGAAAGTTGGATTATCTATTGGTGCTTTTGTGGATACAAGATTAGATAGGCTTGCAATATCTATACTACCAATTTGAGTAGTAATATTATCAAGAGCAGCTTGAGTAGAGTTTGATATTGGTTTATTTAAGTCAGATGTATTATCTACATTAGCTAAACCAACCATAGCTGATGTAATTCCTGATACTGTTCCTGTAAATACAGGACTAGCAAACATAGTAGCTTTACTTTCGTTAGTAACGCTACCTAAACCTACCATTGCAGCAGTAATACCCGTAACTGTACCAGTAAAGGTAGGGCTACTAAACATCATAGCCTTACTCTCATTGGTAACATTACCTAAGCCAACCATAGCCGATGAAATCCCACTTACTGTTCCAGTAAATGTAGGATTGTTAAACATTACAGCCTTACTCTCATTAGTAACATTACCAACACTAGTAGTTACTGCAGCTGTAACTGCTGCTACACTTGCTATTGCCACAGGCACAGCATTTGGCACACTAGTATCAGTAATACTCATTGTGCCACTTGGAGATACGCTTACAGAAAATCCGTCTAAGAAAATTGTAGTATTACTTAAATATAGTGATTTAAATTTCTTTGTTGGTGAGCCTAAATCATAGGTAACATCTGCATCAGGTAATATATGTCCAGTTACGGTTGTATTACCTGTAAATGTAGGACTACTAAACATCGTAGTCTTACTCTCATTATCAACGTTACCAAGACCAACCATGGTCTTGGTAATGCCTGTTACTCCAGAAGCACCAGAAAAGCTAACTGCTCCAGTAAACGAAGGGCTTGCTAATGGTGCTTTTAAAGCTAGTTGATTTGTGATTGTAGTAGCAAAATTAGGGTCATTACCTAAAGCTGCTGACAATTCATTTAATGTATCTAATGCGGAACTAGCGGTTGCTGTTAACGCATTAATTTCACCTCTTACATACGCTGTAGTAGCAATTTGTGTGGTATTTGTACCAACGGCAGCAGTAGGTGCTAGAGGAATACCGGTGAAATTAGGGTTAGCTAAAGTGGCTAATCCAGTTATGCTAGGAACTGTGGGCTTATTTAAAATAACGCCCATACCTGATACAGCATTCCAATCTGGTTGTACTTGCGCGGCTGGAATTGTAGGCTGGCCAGTTAAATCTGTATAACTACCAGAGAATCCAGATATTACTCCTCCAGCTGTAATTTTAATAGTTGTTCCATCTATCTTTACTGCACCAGTTACTGTTGTTGAGGCAGTTGGTAAAGTAAATGTTGTTGGTATAACTGGTGGTGTAAAGGTGAAAGTAGAACCTGTTAAACTTAAGCTACCACTTCCACTAGGAGTACTGGTAACTATTGTGTAAGTAGGTACTAATGCTGGTGTAAACTGTATAACAGTTCCGCTAATTGTTAGGGAACCACCACCACTTGCAGGGTTAGAAGATACAGTTAATTTTTCTGTTAGATCTGAGTACTTACCACTTGTAGCTATAGTGGCAAGGGTTGGTTTATTAAGTATTGATCCGGTTGCTGCAGTAGTAGCTGTCCAATTACTTTGAGGTGTTTGTGTTAAAGCAGCCCAGCTAATTGTAGACCCATTTGTAGTCAAATATTTATTTGCTTGTCCTACTATACTTGGTACTTGTGGAGTAGCTGGAGTAAATGTAAATACACCTGTAGTACTATTGTAGCTAATCCCGCCAGTAGTACTAGTAGTAGGATTATTAGGGCCTACACTGAATAAGGTTCTGCCACCTGTAACAGCGGTTGTATATAAAACATTAAGAGTGCTTAAATAATCATTTTGGCCAACGTAAAAAGCATTAGTAGCCATTTAGATCTCCTCTATATCAATACTTGTACTATACATTTCGAAGATAGGGTGTGTTATGTCAGAAAGCTGAGACAATTTTCCGTAAATCTGATGTGCTTGTTCTTTTTCGTAATCTTCGGCGTTATCTGGGAATAGACTTATAAACAAGGGTCTAGGTAATCCATTACCTCTAAGTATTCTTGTGAATTCTAGTCTGTCTTCTGGAGGTAGCCAGTTTAGATCAAAACGCATATTACGATAGCGTATACCTCTATTTGTAATTAAATCACCGGATTCACTACGTTGATGCTGACTTAAATCCTGACTTCCAGTTGATAATCCAAAAGAAGTATTGTACTTCGGAGACCAATAAGATCCAGCAACAATTCTTGATACTTCAATATAAGGATTAATATTTTGAGTATCTTCTATTTCGATTAGTAAGCTAGTGCATGCTAATTGTGAAGGCATCCATGCTCTGGCATATGTACCTCCTCCATAAGAGTAACTATTAATACCTAGAGGTAGTGTACCCCAATTCCATAAACCAAATGTTTGGTAGGGAGCGGCAAAAATTTGTGTACTATCGTGTACAATTCCACCAGTTATGCCTGGAGTAGGAGTATTAGTAGCTGCTCCAGGAGTTGGTGCAGTTCCTGTATACCCACGAACCCTAATCTTTCCAACAGAAGATAAGTTACAAAATGGTAATACTACTCCACCTATAATAGTACTAGCAACAAAACTTACTACTATATTTGCTCTTACTATGTATAGACCACTTCCATCTGGATTAAGTGTACCTGTAGATGCGGATCTCCATACTTGTGATTTAGAATCTAGCTTTAAGTTACTAACAGGAGTTGCAGTTGGTGAGGCTGTACTTGATGCTGTTATAGTAGTAGTAGATAGATCTAGAATATTATTATAAATTATTCTAAGATTGTTTGCCATTTCATTCCTCTGTAAATGTTAGGATAGTTGAGATAAAGGGTCAATTTTTCTCTTTTTACACTCAGCAACCCAAAATTCATCCCAGTCCGATAAGTCTTGTTGCTCATCGTACCAATAATTTTTTACTTTTAATCGTTCTTTTGTAACGCCATTAAAAGTTATACAGTAGTAATTAGTATAATTGCCTACTGTTAAAGTTTTTCCAGCCCAGGACTCTACCTTTGAGTGGTCCTTGCATGAAAAATATATGTCTATATAGTTTGAATAATCCTGATCCCCAGGTTGCCCATAGATATTTACTAAATACCCTTTTGCTAAGGCATTAGAGCCCTCAGGCAACTCAAACTCACATGTTTGATTAGTTAATAATACATATACTTTTTCATATATATATTGTTTATTTAGTAAATATTTACGACTTACTAGTATAGGATCTAAATGATCTAAGTAAGGGTTATGTGTTTTAGCTATAGCAGTTATTACACTATCTTCGAGTATGCTGTTATAGGCGGGCTCACTTACAGAATACCAGTTTGAGGCATCTAATTTACTGTATGTGAGTTTTAATTTCTCTACTATTTCAGTAAATTTTTTAGTACCCTGTTGGTAATCTATTCTTGTAGCTTCTGGGCTTTCCATTTTGCTAACTATCATTGTGCAATCCATCCGCTATTTAGTAAGCAATTGTGTAAATAATTATCAATATCTTCACCTTCGGGTACAAATATAAAAGATTTACTGGTTGACAGCTTTACATCTTTAAATCCGGGCTCATCTACCATAGTCCTAACTGTTACGGAAAAATCTACTCCTGTACCTGAGACTTCTTGTCTTGTTGATATTATTGTATAGGGTTTAATCATATAGTACTCCATCACTTACAATCAGTGATACTGAGGTTAAGTTAATTGTTAAGTTTGAGAAAGGCCAATTACCTGCTGCAGAACTATCGTCATCGTAGCCAATACCGATAAAAGAATCTGATTCTTTTTCTTCATTTCTACATCCGTAGTCAACACTTATCCAGCCTGTGTTTATATAGCTGTGTGGCCCACTTTGTTCTGCAGATACTCCAGCTCTAAAAAAGGTCCAATAGTGGCTATCCCAAGATTTTTTGCCTTCAAATCCTACACAATTACCAAATACCTTAAAACCCCAACATCTTTCACTTGATTCGTTGACGTCTACTTGTCTCATAGTCTGGGCTACGGATTGATAACAAACTATAGGTTTAGTAACATTAGTATTATATACTACTGTTGAACTATAGTTATTAGGAACAAATAAACCATCTGCATTAGTACTACAATAACGCGGGCTTAATCCGGTAGGTAAGCTTGTCATTGGGTCATAAGGCGGGGTTACATTAGTACCACCTCTTACAACAAGAGGTTTAAGTCTAGAGTCATAAGCGGGTGTACTATCTATTTCATTAAGTACTTGCATACCCCATGCACCTGTTGGCCTATGTTGACCAGTTATTTCAGTAAATACATAAACTTCAGGCACAGACCCACTAGTACCTGAACGTATTACTTCTATTTCCCAAGTTATTCCAGTAACTTTAGTCATTCTAACTATAGCATACCTATCTGCAGTAGGTACACTAAAGAAAGGTACTGGTGTACCTGTACTATCTATTCTATAGGCCCATCTACGTATTCCGCCTCTGCCCTCGTGACTTTGTAGAGTGCTGTATAATGTAGCCTTACCTAAAAAGTGTAAATTTTTAGTTTTACTAGATATTAATACTTGGCTATTACCGTTTGTTGCTAAAAATCCAAATGTTGTCATCTCATTAGTACCGTGATATATGCATCTACATTTCCGCCACTAACAGAGACGGATCCATTGCTAGAATTTGTAGTGATTGTATGTGAATAATATGCCTGTCTAACATCGGGGGTGCCAAGCAGAGTTTGATTAACTAAAAATTCTTTTCCTACACAAAATGGGTAAGTTTTTGTTACACTAGTATTACCAGAATGATAAAAGGAATCTACTTGATTCCAGGTTATATCTGTACTAGTAAATTGTATAGTAGTATAATTATCAAAACCATACCACATCCAATATTGTATGCCTGTCTCATCGGGTATTACTAAAGCTTTATTGTTTTGGGCATAAGCATTTAATACTGCTACTCTAGCTGCTCTTGGCTTTGTAGTACTAACAGTAAAATTAGAAGTATAAATTGATTTGCCAACTACTAGTCTAGGGGTAGCTATATACCCATAAAAGTAAGCACCAGCATGTAATCCCACATAATATTTTGAGTCACTAGAATTGGCTTTAAAATATCTAGGGACAATAGTAGTAGAAGCTACAATTGTTCCATTTAAAAATAATCTTAGAGTATTACCATTAAGACTTGCAGCCACATGACTCCAAGTTTTTAAGGAAACTAAAGTACTTCCAGAACTGAGTGTACCTACTATAGCTCCTGGAAAAGAGTATGATGCTCCACTTACAGTTGCGTTAGCTGCAATACTTAGTGTTAAAGTATTTGCTCCAGGATCAAGACTAGAAATTGTTGTACCTGCTACTAGTCCTTGACCTTCTAATGCCTGCCCAGCACTTAATCCTGTGAAGCTACTAACATTACTCATAGTAGTAGAGCTGGCTGTAACAGAACCAGTAAAAGAAGAATTATCCCAGTTAAATACTATAGATCTATCTGGTTGCATTTGTATAGTCCAAAAATTAGCAGCAGTAGTTCCGGATCCTATAATGCCAGAAGCCTGGGCCTTAATAGGATTAATCCATGCTTCTGCACACCAATTAGTACTTGGAGGTATTTGAAAAATAGATGGGTTAGTTCCTGGAGCTACTGCTGTATAACTAGAAAATCCATTATATAGTACACTGCCTAAATATTTTGGAGCAGAAAATATTGTAATATTATTTTGGTTAGTATATCCTAGATTTAACGAACCTTGACCAGTATTAACAGGAACAATACCATTATTACTGTTAATTAGTAGGTTAGTACTACCGCCTTGAGTATACGTGCCTAAACTAGCTGGTGGAGTAAAGCTATCAGTTCTATAAGGTGTGGCATTAAGTACAAATCTAGCACTACCAAATAAACCTAAAAATTTTGTAGTAGAGCTATTTCTAGTAGAACTATTTGTACTTAATATTGAAGTATTAAGAAATGGCATATTACTACCACCGCTTACATTATCAGCTACTTTACTCATAAACATTTGCATAGCCTGTCCATTGTCAGTAAAGTATGAAAAAGTAGCATCAACTCCGTTTAAGGACTGTCCTACATTTTGTAAAGATACTGTTATATAACCGCCAAATGCAATAGGTGCAGCAGGAGTAGTAGCTACTACGCTTGTTATATAATATATTTGGTCAAAAGATATGGTTGCGCCGCCACGATTAACTCCGTGAAATACTACTTTTTCGCCTACTCTATAAGTAAGTTGCGTACCTACACTTAATGAATCCTGCACACCACTAGTTCCAGTACCTCCTGAAGGTAATCCTATTCTATCCATAAATATTCTATTAGGATAGTCTACTGACCTTGCTATAACACCTCTGGTGCTGGCTGATCTAGCAGGTGGTGTATTTCGTACTAGAATAGGTTGACTGCCATCTGCCGCTACTGAACTATTTAAGTTTGCTATACTTGCCCCCACTAACTCTATTAAATTTGTATCATAGTTTATACCACCTATAGTAAAGGGACCTCCTGCTAGACCAGATTGTGTCGCTGGCTTATATCCCGCTATACTTACTGAGTCGTATAAGCTAAAACCTTTTGCATCGGTTACAAATAGCGCATTATAATATCCTAAATGTGAGAAACCACTTCCAGAAAAAGATGTTATAGTTCTAGTTAATCGTTCTAGTCTTAAGTTTGATATGGTATTAAGTATACTTCCTACCTGAACACCATTAATAAACATTCTTCTTCCTGCAGTAAATCCAGTACCGCCTGCATCATAAGATATAGCAATATGTTGCCAGCTATTAACTGGTACAGTAGTAGAGCTAGTAAGTGTAGCAAAAGGTGGTTGAGCCCATACTAATTGATTAGAAGTATTAATATACAGGTCAAACCCTAATTGAGTAAATCCTGCTGACCCACCCAATCTACTAATTATACTATCTTCTCTACCTGATACATATCTATATATCCATGCTTCAAAAGAGAAGGAGGCCGTACCTGCATTATTTAACAGAGCTGGATTACTTTGGGTAAATATATCGCTACTGCCATCAAATAAAGCTCCCTTATAAAGTTTATCGTCTCTTACAAGGGCATTTACAGTTGAAGTTGGTAAGAAATATCTTAAATCTCCTGTTATATTACCATTATCAATAGCTAATAAAAATACTGTTTTATTATTTCCAAAAGTATCTTGAGTTGATTGAGATGGAAATCCGTTTTGATTATCTGTTTGGCTCAATGTTAGTGGGGATAACATTTCTTCTTGAAATAATCTATCCGCTGCTACTTGTGTGGCATAAGCAGAGTCAGAGTTAAAAAGGCTGTTTTGGGTGGCTATAAAACTCTGTCTCTTATATCCTAGTCCACTAATCATCCACTGTCTTATTAAAGTTTCTGAGGGTAGAATAGGGGCAGTTGAAGTACCTTGAAAAGCCTCAAGAACTTGTAGCCTTGTTGCTAACGTGCCGGCATTGTCGGCAATTCTATCAATATCAATCTGAGCAGCTAGACTTGGATTTCCCGCACGCGTTGCTAAAACTGAGGAATCAAACCCCTGTGTAGCTGGTTTGTAAAATGTAAATCCATATGCCATATTGTATCCTTTTGGTTATACGTCGAGATTACCTAGTTGAACTCTTAAAGCTCCTGTACCATCATAAACTTTTACAGCTTCATTAGTAATCTCTAGTCTACCAGTTCCTGATCCTTTAATTTTAACATTGCCATTAGTATCTACTGTAAACTTGTCTGGTCCAATATTTATTGCACCTGCAGTAATATATCCAAGATTAGCACTAAGTGCGGATAAACTTCCTACCTTAAGATTACTTAGATATGGCGCTCTCCATGTAGTTGTGTTTGTACTTCCTTTAAAAGTACCATCGCTTTGGTACATAAACTGTCCAGGACTCAAACTACCAGTTGAAGCAAATGACCAAGTTCCGTCTGGGGAAGTGGGTACTACATCTCCGATCCCTGCTGTAGGTATACCTGGAGGACTAGCTGATGTAGTAACAATATAACAGGTTCTAGCAGCATCTCCAGTAAAACCTATGGAGCCGTCTTCTCTATACCCTAGTTTATTAGCTTTAGCTGTACTCCAGGCTATATTTGCAGTAACTGTGGCAGTACTAACATCTGTTATATTAACTGTTATTTGATGCAAAGTCTGGTTATTAGCAGTAGATGCAGGTGCTGTTTCATAATATCCTGTAGGATATATAGTACTCATACCTGAACCTAGTGATAAACTACCTGCCCCTGCCCAGTTATAGTTAAAAGTTCCAACTAAGGAGGGTGGGGTGGAGCTATTACTCCATCCAAATGCAGTAATTACTGCTGTTTTATAATTAGTGCCGTCCGCACCTTTAGCCCCATTTACAGACTTACTTATACTTTGACTTTTACTTAGGCTTATTAATGCCCCATTTTTAGTTCTGCCAGTCACTGTAAATACTATACTTGCAACTGCAGCAATAATATTACTAGCCTGTGAAGCTACAGCATTTATACCAGATAATGATATTGCTCCTGGAGTAATACTACTACCAGATGCAGTAACTGTATAAGTACCATTTGCTGTACCTGCTCCATCATATGTTAACTCATCTACACCATCAAAAACCCTGATTCCAGTACCAGTATTAGTAAACGCTCCACTAATTGGTGTTGATGTACTATCACAAGGTACAACTGATGAATCATTAGTTAACACCATGGTAACAGCATTAGATCCTTTAAATATTATAGGTAATATTGCGGAATCTAATAAAGTGGCTTTATTAGCTGTTGTATACATTCTGGCTGTAAAACTTATAGCCCCAATATCATTAGTTAAAGAGGTTACTATAAAGTTAGCGGTAGCAGTAGTGGGTTCCGACTGCACAAATACAGAAGTTAATCCGCTACTATTAGCAATAGTTAGTGTTGTGCCACCTGCTGTTGCCGAAATAGTAATTGTTTTACTATTAGTGTCTATTGTTTTTACAAAGTACGTTGTACCTATATTAATTCCAGAAGGTATTCCAGTACCTGAAAATATTACTGGAGCATTAACTACTAGTGAGGCTACACCTGTTAGTGCTATACTATTACTTGATGAACCTGTTACACCTAATGTAGCTGCAAAAGTTAAAAATCCTGTTGTAGTAGGTAAAGCGTTACCAATAGTTTGTCTACCAGTAATAGTAATAGTACTATGTGGGCCGTCGGCTGAGGCACTTGGAGCATCTTTAGAAATTACTGGAGCGGATAGTTCTAAGTAGTAAAGCTGAGCATCAGTACCTGGGTAAGCTTTAGCTATTGTTTGTATTTTACTTATAGTAAAAACAGTTCCACCCTTACTCTTGCCGCTTATATTAAAAGTTATACTTGCAGTATCTCCATTAATATTACTAACATTTCCTGCTGTAGCATAAATCGTTCCAGAAATTTTAGATATCGTTCCTACAGTTACATTTAAGGCAGAAGTTGTTACTGTATATGTACCATTAGCAGTACCTACGCTATCATAGGTTAGTTCTTCTGAACCTTCATATACTCTTACAGCTGTACCTGTGTTAGCATATCCTCCGGATATTGGAGTACCTGCAATAGTTACAGGAATTGTTGAGGAGTCGTTAGTAATTGTAGCTACTACACCGTTTGCTCCATTAAATACCACTGGTACTACTTGAGTATCTAATAGAACTGCTGCTGCATCAGTTCTATCGGCCATATTATACAATTTAATTGTATATATACTATTCTGTGAAGTATTAAGTATATTAGTAGTATATCCAAGATTTGTAGCTAAGATTCCAGTTGCTGATTCTGTTTCCAGGTCACCAGTTACTGTAAGGTACCCATAAGTTTCTTCAACTCCGGAACCTATGGTTCTTTTACCTGTTATATTTATTTGAGCATGAGTACCGTCTATAAATTTACTTGAAGTACTCTTTGTTATAATAGGGGCACTTAATTCTACGTAGTATACTACGGCAGGTTCACCGTTTACACCACTTGCTACCTTATTTAAACTTAACGTTTTATATGTAGACTGCGACTTATAACCAGACGCATCATAAATAGTAATTAAAAATGTTACAGTAGCAAAATTAGCTGTAAGAGCTGTTATACCACTTAAACTCCAAGAGGTAGCTGTAGTACTAACAGACCCAACTGTTCTATTTGCTACAGTAGCATCGAGTCCGGTATCTGTTACAATAGCAACGTGAAAACTGTTTGGAACAGATACTGCAACACTGTCTCCGCCACCTGAGCTGTATACTAATTGTGTATTAGCTCTTATAACAGTAATTGTTGTGCCAGTATTATTGAAATTAGAGGGTACACCACTAATACTAGTATTTACGGCTGCATTAGTTCTTGTGAGCTCTATACTTACTGAATCTGAGTTTGCTTGTTCTAAGCTATAGCTTACTACAGCATATCCATATGCTGTATCTAAAAAGTTCTCACTGACTTCAGCTCTGAATTGTATTGATGTTGCCTTGGTGGTTCCTACTAATGAATTAGCTGTTTCGGCGGTTATAACTTTAGTACTAGTACCAGTTTCTGAAGTAACAGAACCTCCTATTGTTAATACTAAATTATTAGTGCCTACAGTACCTCCAAGGAATCCACCCGATATAGTTATTGTATCACCAACTTTGTAACCAACTCCAGGATTTACTACGGTAACACTAACACCAGTATAACTTGTAGTAGTATTTAATTTTGTAATTACAAATTTTGCTCCTGTACCCGTACCACTGGTTGATAGTTGCACAATATTGGTATAAGTACCAACTTTTGGAGCACTAGTTCCTGCTCCGGCAAATGTAGTAGTACCACTTATTAGTGCGCCATCGAAAGCCTTCCAAGTAGTAGGGGCTGTATTTAGTGCGTAGCTCCAAACAAATGTAGCTGCAGCTGTAAATACAATATTAGGTACAGCCGTTAAAGTAATACTGGTTGGAGTAGTAGTTCCACCATTTTTTGTAGTAATAAAATTAGTAGCAGTAGTAGTAACAGTTACAAGAGTTGTTTTATCTCTGTAAGGTGCTGCTTGTAACGCTACGTCATTATCGTTTAATAAAGCTGACATTAGATTATTACCTCTACTGAAACTGTTCCGGTTGCCCAATTAGGGCTTAATGATATTACTTGACCATCTTTACCAGAGGTTAAACCAAATCTATTATGTGTAATATTTACAGCTTGACCTAGTTTTAGAGATAGTAATTTACTAGTACCTGTAAAACTATAAACAATTCTTGGAACTTTCCAGTAATTATTTAGTGTGTTAGCTAAAGCTGAGGAATCTACAGCTCTTATTAAAGAGGTATCTATTTGAGTAGGTGTGCTATCTAACTTATAATCAGTTTGTACTGTAGAATCTACTACCGTATTAGATAACCAGCTATCTTGATATATTCTATTATGATTTGCTGGAAGTGTAGTTGCTAAACTAGTTTGTGGTGTATAGTTTAAACAATATCCTACTTTAGTAGCCGCTCTGGGGCTGGTCTTACTTGATATTTGTAAACTATGGTGTAGCAAGTCATTATCTGTAATATATACTTTTGCATCTGCTGTAGGTGTACCTAATTGTAAAAGTTGCAGTTGACCAATACGATTAATAAATAACCTAGCATTAGCACTATTTGCTATTGTTTGACATACCTGTAAAGTATTACTTCTATCAGTTATAGACACACCTACTGGCTGAGTATTATTAGTTGCAAAACTAGCAAAGTTAACAAGATCTATATCAGTGCCGGATAATCTTACAGAGGCTAGCCCATATTGGGTAACTATTAAAGCAATTATATTTGCTATATTATTTACGTAAGTTCCTTCTACTAGAGCACCTGTAGTTAAATTTATTGATCTTTTTGAGCCTTGTACGCTAGCAGTTATTGCTCCGCTAGGGGGCTTTGTTAGTTTAAACTTGCCGTCTTGATAATTTATTACGGCATTATTTGGGCGTGTTACTCCTGCAAGTGTATAAACACTTGCATCAGTATAAATAGGTACTCCATTATCTCGTATTTCTATTACTAGCTCTGCACTAGATACTAGTACCTCTGCTTGCATAGTAGATAAAGTAGTAGCAGCTGCTGTGCTTAAGGAAACTGCAGGACCTGCAAAAGTTGCAGATACTGTAAATGTTGTATCACTATCTATACTTTTTATAAAGTATGTTGTTTTTGCTACAAGTCCGCCAAATACTGCAGTAGTAGGTGTTAAACCCGGGCTGGCTATAAGTACGACTCCGGTAAATACTACTTTTGCATCTGGTACAAATCCTTTAGTACTAGTGCAAGTTATTAGGTTTGTACCAGCAGTAGTGCTTTTAATAACTGTACCAACATTAGTATCATGGAACATATACTCTAACTGGCTTGGGTCTACCAGCATTGGAGATATATTAAAAACTTCGCCAAATACTAAAGGACGTATTGAGTCTTGATTTGTTTGTCCCTGGCCCCATGTACCATTAGTACCAAGCTTGTTATCTGTTAAAGGCTCATTTAATCTTTGTAGTTTATCTCGTACTTTAATATTAAGTACATCGCGACTACTAGAATCTATGTCTGAAATTATACCATCAAATATTTTCTGAAATCCGCCAGTACTAGTATTACGCACATCTGCTATAGTTGCTAGCTGCCATCTAGGGTCTCCAACATAAACCTGTATAGGTCTATTGGCCCAAATAAACTTAGTATTATCTAACCAAGTATCTCTTTCACCATTAGTGTTAGCAATCTGAATGTCACCAAAAGACATTGTTAGTGAGCCGTCTAGAGACATTGACTCTGTGGTTTGCAGAGTGCCTGTTAAGTAAGGTAAGTAACTAGTTTGTGAATCGCCAGTCATATACCCAATATTAGATAAATAAATTACATTTTCAGAACCTGCTGTACCGTATACGCCGTCTATATCTTTTACTGTTACTTCTACAAGTATTCCACGTATACTTGTAGGATCTTCAAGCCAGGCTTGAGTATAATTTGCTGCCATAGTCGCTCCTAAATCAATCTACTATATTATACTCGTTTAAGCATATTTAGTCAAGCATAATTTTTGTTTGGGACAAAAAAAGCCCCAGCAAGCTGGGGCTAATTTTAAGCTATTACAACTTGAGAACGCTCTTTCCACGTCTGTTGTTTAATAGCATTTTCTGTAACACTAGAAAGTACTTGTGCATTTCTATTGTTAGCATCGTAGTTACTTTGAATAATATGGCCAGTTTGCTCTTTCTGTTCTGAGCGTAGCTGACTTAATTCATCTTTTAAAGCTTTTAACTCTGCAACTAGTGCAGTATTATCTCCGAAGGATGCTGTTTGGCCTGCTGTATATACTCTACCTGGTGAGGCAAAATCTACTAGTTCAGGCCCTTGCTCTCCTACTATAGCCATACCTGCACCAGCTAAACCACCTTTAGCAAATCCTGGCAAAGATACTCTATCTGTTAAAGATGCTAGTATACCTTCTAACGTTGCGCTTTGTAAGCTTGCAACACTTGCCGCAGCATCCTCGTAAGAGCTTTGGTTAGCTAAAAAGTCGGCCATTAAGTTAGCAGTAGTTTTGCTACTATCATCGATATTAGTTAAGTAACTTACACTGTTATTTAAGGCATCTAATTGTTTCTGTGCATCTGTTTCTTGTAGTTCAAGCGTTGCAGTTGTAGAGTCTAATAATGAATTTACCCAAGAGTAATCTGCTTGATATTGGTCACCGCTAGCAAAAGAAGTCTTAGACTGTGATAAGAATTGATCCATTAAAGAAGGTAAACTAGCTACAGCTTTATCTCTAGCAGCTATGTCTTCTTTTGATGCTGAATCACCTAATACAGTTTGAGCCATTGCTGCAGTGGATTCTAACTGTCCTTTAGAAACAGCGTATGCTTCTTGAGGAGTTAGATTACTTTTATCACCTGTCTGTAAGTTTTTCTTATAGTCCTGTAATGCATTTGTTTGTGATTTTAGACTATCTATAGTACCACCGATAGCACTCTTTACTTTATCGTAAGAGTTTTGTAGTTTATCTTTTGCAGCTGCTTCGTCTTGTAAAGCATAGATATACATCTGAGTTGGTTTTAACAACGCATCCATACCGTCTAGTTCGCGCTGTCTAGTTATAGCCAGAGCTTTTGCTTTGCTTAAGTCGTCACCTTTAAGATTTAGTATAGCGCTATATTGATCCTGTTTAGCTTTCTTTAGTTCTATATCTGTTAATTTAATAGCAGCTTCAGTAACTGAAGCAAATGCAGGACCTAATTTAGTTAAGGCCATCCAAGTTTCCTGAGTTGCAGGATCTAAAGGATCTATAGATTTTCTTAGATTATCAAACTGTTCACGAGTAGTAATTAGTGATTTACCGCCAGCAGAAAGTGCAGGAAATAACTCAACTAATTTTTTATTGACATTGTCACGTACAGGAGCCAATCTTTCGGCTTCTGAAAGCATACTATTTCCATATTTATCAATAGCGGAAAATAGCTCAGATGCCCCACCAAAACCTGATATTAAACTTTGCTCAGCTTCTCTTTGTGCCATAGCACCAGCAGGAGTACCACTAGTACTACTATCACTATAGCCTTGTCCTATACTTTGGAAAGCAAATTTTATTTGCTCTGCATCACCCTGAACTCGCATTGCAAATTCAGCTAAAGTTTCACCAAAGTTTTGGAACTTAGAAGCTAAACCTTCTATCCCTGGAAATACTGTTTTAACAGCTGTGTCTAGTTTATTACCTAATTCTTCTTGAACTCTTTTGGCAAAATCAGCACTGGTTTCACCAGTTTGATATGCCGTAAAACTAATATCAAGTTGATCGATAATTGGTTTTAATAAACCTCCGTCTTGACCAAATGATGATGCAGATTCTTGAATAGCTGTACGAAAGTTACCAACAGTGGTTTTAATAAAACCACGTGCTGCTTCAGATACGTCGTTTTCAGTTCTAGTTACACTAGTACTACTACTTAGACCCCACCAAGAACTACTGGTTCTTCTAATATCTTCAAACTTTTTAACTGAGCCGCCTAGACCGTCGGCAATATCGCCAATAGTACCAGATATTCTTACGCCACTAGCTGCTAGTTCTGTTGATTTTGAACCAAATCCTAAAAAGCTACTGCTTTTACCTAGCTGTGTTCCACCTGCAGTTAAATCGCCTATTTTACCAGTAGCTCCAATTGATTTTACAAAGTTTTCTGTGTTATCTCTAATAGCTTCTAAGGCTACTAAACTTTTATTTTTATCAAATTGTAAGTTCTCGTAGTTAATTTTAGATAAGTAGTCAATGCTTTTTGCTATGCCTTCATTAGCTGCGCTTGCATCACCTAAAGCACCCGTTCCACTAGCCTCTAGTTTACCAGCTGCATTATAACGCATACCAGTACCACTAACTGAAGCTAGTTCTTCTGGAGTAGGTCCTTTTGGTTTATCTTTTCCGCCAAATAATGACAGTAAGGCTATTCCTCCGGCTACCCAGGGCAGTGCTGCTGTTAGTGCAGCACCTGCACCACCTAACATACCCATTATACCACCTGCACCGCCAGCAGCAGCACCCCCTGCTGCTGGTGCAGCAGAGCCTAATAAGCTACTGCCTAGACTTGGAGCAAGAGCATTTGCAGGGGCTTGTAAGCCCATACCTGATTTTACCATTCCGCCTAGGCCATAATTTACTGCTCCTGCTACAGGATCTGTATTACCACCCATACCGCCAAGAAGTTTTCCACCTAAACCTATTGCATCTTTGCCTAGTTGTAATCCAGAACCTAAAGTTGAGCTTACTAGTTCTTTCTTAGAATCGAGCATTCTCATGGCCCAATTTTTAAGCCATCTAAGTTGCTCAATAGCCATGTATGATAGTTTAGCTAAGTGAATGATTTTCTCTAAAGCCTGTAGCTTTTGATACTGTTCACTATTTTTATCGAATAAGTTTGCTGAAGCTCCTGCAATACTAGCAAAATTATCAATTCTGCTAGTATAGTATCTTGCATCTAATTGGCCTAGATTTTTTATATCTCTGGCTTGATCTTCTGCTGATTTACCTGCTGTATCTGCTACGGCCTTTTCGGCATTCATTCTTTCAATATTGTATTTTTCTGTAGCTGTTGCGCTTTCTGCAAATAACTTAATTACATCACCCATAGCTTTACCAGCATCTGTTAAGCCTGCCGCAAAACTTTTTGCAGCGGAGTCCGCCATTTCTGTATAAAATGCTTGATCTTTAGATAACTGGTTAAGTTTAGCTTGTTGTTCGCTAATTAAGATAGTATACTGTAACTCTTGTGCTTTAGCAGCATTAGTTGCATTTTGTGTACCTAATCTTTGATTAGCAGCATCATTTGCAGCCGTATCTGCTAATGCAATCTTGGCTTTTAATTCTGCCTGATCGCTTAGTTGTTGAGTATCTAACCCAGCTGCACCAACTATTTGATCTCTTGCAACTTGTGCTACGCCACTTTCAAATACATCTCTGGTTATTGCTCCAGGAATATTTTGTCCTGCTACAGCTATTGGTTTACTTTTTAGCGCATCAATTTTCTGTTGGGCTTGACGTGCTAATTCTACACGTTTATTTTCATAATCTGCATTAATAGCATTTAAGCCATTATTAAGCTCAGTTTGTCTATTTTGTTTAGCTACAGCTTCTTCATCTTGAAGTTTCTTTTCTGCTGCAAGCTGGGTTTCCATTTCTTTTTGAAACCTTGTTTGAGCATTTTGAGCAGTTAATTTAGCTGCAGTAGTTTCTGATATTCTGCCTAAGCTTAGTTTTGCCTGAATTAGTTTGTCTTCAGCGTCGAGCTTAATAATAGCAATTTTATTAGCTGTATCTATTTCAGCAAAAGCTAGGTCAGCTTGCTTTTTACGTATAGTCTCTAAACCATCTAATCTTAGTTTCTGATTTCTAATATTAGCATTTCTTACATCAGAATCATACTTCATTTCCAACTGAGCATAGCGAGCAGTAGACTGTCCTAGAGCTTCTTGTGCAGCTAGTACTACTCTTGGGTCTGCTTTAGGGTCTGCTTTAAGTTTATTTAGTTGATCCTGTAATATAATCTGATTTTGCATCTCAGCATTGGCTTGCTTGTCAAAATTAAGTTTTAAATTACTTAATTCTATACTAGCTTTTTGTTGCTGTACAAAATCTAAATATAAACTACTAGTAGATTGAATTGCTGATAAACTTTCAGTATTAATTGTATTGTTTAATACCTGAAACTCTTTTAAATAGTTAAATTCTGCTATTTGATTAGCTTTTCTTTCTTGAACGTATTTAGTTTCTCTAACCTGCTTGTCTTTATCAAACATATCTTGTTTTTGCGAAAGATCTAATTGAAATTTTGCAATACTAGCTATTAGTGCTTTTCTATCTTTTGGGTCTTTGGCAAGCTTGAGACGTTCTTCTTCAACTTTTATTTGTCCTTGAATACTTAGCTCTTCTTTTCGCTGATTATTAAGAGTAGTTTGTTCTTCAACGGCCTGTTTAGCCACAAGTAGTTGACTACTTTCATAAGCTGCATTTTGACTAATTACACCTAGTTGAGCCTGACTTAAGCTTAGACGTTTATTTTCTAAATCTAACTTTGTCTTTTGTGCATCAGTGTTTAGTAAGATCTCTTTAGATTTTGCATCAATATCAAAGCCTTTTTTCTTGGCGTCATTTAATGCTCTTTGAGCATCTGCACTGGCTTTTGCTGCTACTAAAGGATAGTTTTGTTGTGCCGCTAATCTAACCGTTGGATCCTTATCTTGTAGGTCTGTAGTAGTATCTTTAAAACTTTTTACTTCTCGTGATCTTGATAGTGCAACAGCTCTCTTATCTACTTCTCTTCTTTGAATGTCATACTCACCTTGACTGATCTTTTTAGACTCAAGATCTGACTTAAGTTCTCTGGTCTTTAGTGCAATATTAAATTCTTCTTGAATTTTAGCTAAATCATTAGTAGCTGTAGCTAAAGCTATCATTGCATTAAGACTTGCTGATTCTACGTCAATAGACTGTTTCTGTAACTCTGCCTGTCTTTGTAGACCTTCTTTAGTATTACCGGTATTTGCTACTAAAGTTTGTGATAAGGTTACAGCTGCTTTTGCAAAAGCTTGAGCTATTGAAACTTCTACTTTCTTAGCTCCGCTACTAAACATTTCATCTTGAGCTTTAAGGTAAAGTTTTTGATTATCATTTTTTATAGCTTCTGCATCAATTTGCTGTCGAATATTTTTGGCATTTGTTTGCGCTAAATCTATAATATCTTGATTTTTCTTAACAGATGCTTGTGAAGCTACTCCGAACATATTTGTTTTCGGACCTTCAGTTTTTGCTTTATCCTCTATAGCTGTATAAGCTTTTAATCTTTCTTTAAGCTTTTCCACTTTTTTGGCAGACTCTTCTAGACCCTTTGAATAGACTAACATTTCACGTTGGGTTTCAGGGCTTAATAGTCTTAAACGTGAAAACTCTGTAGCAGTCTTGCTTAGTTCTGCTAGTCTATTATTAGGATCTTCAAAAGCTTTAGTCATAGCTATGCCTACCTTAACAGTTTCATCTCCTAGTTTACCTAGTGGATCTGTTATGGCTAAGCTAGTCATAATATTGTCGTAACTTTTTGTAGCAGCAGTCCAAGCGTCGTCTAGTTCTTTAGCCGCAGATGCATTCTGATTTAATGCTCTGTTGGTGGCTTCTAATGCTTTATTTAGTTTAGGTAATTTTGTAAAAAGGGTATCGGGCATTTTGCTTAGTTGTATTTCTAAATCTTCAGTATCTTTATATGTTATGCCTAACACATTCTTTAGCTGATCCTTAAAAACCTTTTCCGCATTACCGCCTGCAACTAATTTTGAAGCTGCTAATATTGACTCTTCAGCACCTTCTGTCATCTGCTTAGCTAAATTACTTCTATCTGCAGCACTTACTTTTGCTCCACTAAATATACTAGATATAAATTTAGCAGTGCCATCCACCAATCTTGCATCATTAAACTCGTCAGAAAGACCTCCTTTACCTAACTTAGTTAGGGCCAAACCAGCCTTATTACTTAGTTGACCTAAGCTTGAACTAAGTTCATTTAATGCAGCTGCTTTTGCTTGTATAGATGCATTACTAATTTGTTCTAAAAATGGTTTGTTATTGATAACGTCTAGGGCATCTCCTGCTGTTTTAACGGCTCCTTGTACACCTTCAAACGCTCTATCAAGCGCTTCAATTTCTTTTTTAGTTGTTCTAAAATTATCAATTAAAAACGCTATACCAGATGCAACCGCAGTAATAGCTAAAATCCATGGGGCAAATGCATTTATTAAAGTACCTATTGCAGTACCTAAAATAGCTACTGTTCCTGTTAGCCCTATTAATGCTGCTCTAAAGGCTCCAATTTTTGGAATATCTCCAACTAACTTTCCGCCGACTTCTATTTTTGACGTACCTTCTCTTAACTTATTTATCTCAATACGTAGTTCTGAAAAAGCTGCACGCATACCGTAAGCGCCCTGCACCTGACTTACATTATACTTTGCTCCAGCTACTGCGGCATCTGCATATAGTCTATCTCTAATTCTGTTAGTTGCTGTTTCATGTCCTAATAAGCCTTGCCCTCTTTTAATAGAAGCTTCAGCTGCATCTTCTTCTATCTGTGCTGCTTGTTTTGCTAGTTTTCTTTTTACTGAATAAGTTTGCTCTGCATAATTAGATTCTTGTAAGAATTTCTCTTTAGCTCTTTGTCCAACTATAGCATCATAGGTACCACTCTCGCCAACTACTTCTGAAAGCTTGGCAACTTTAGATAAGGACATTGCTCTTATTTCTTCCAGGCCTTTTCTATATTGCCCTAAAGCAGGTATGGCTTGTTTTAATAATATACCTGCAATACCTGTAAGTGCTAAGCCTAGTGCTGTTGGACTTTTAGCTAAGGTTGATGCCAAAGGTCCTAATACAGTATTTACTAATTCTAAACCAGTCTGGGCTACGTTAGCTAAGCTTGCTGATAATTGTGTATATGGGTTAGTATCAATATTAATTGAACTAAATTTTCTTTCACCCTCTTCTAGAACAGCATTAGCAAATGCTTGCTTTTTCTCAAAGTCAGTTAAAGCGCTAACAGATTTTCCTAATTCTCTAGCATATTTTTCTTGGGCAGGAATAACCCTGGCCATAATACCAAGTTCGTCTAATAGTTCAGGCTGAACTTTAGCAATACCTTTTGTAAGACGATCCATGGAATCGCCCATATCTCTACCAAGAGCCAGACTAGCCTTTTTAGCTACTTCAGTCATTCTTATCATGGCAGCATTAGTCATGCCTGCAGAACTTGCAAGCGCTGTAGAAGTCATTGCTTCTCTTAAGCTTAAGGCACCACCAGTTACTTCAACCATAGCCTTGGCAACACCGCCAAGAGACCTACCGCTTTGAGCGCCTAGTTGGTCTAAGCCTTTAATGATGTTAGTAGTATCTGCTGCTTTTGAAAGTGCAGAAAATGCCGCAGTTACAGCAAATAAGTTAGCTGCAAATGTTGCATAAACGTGTACTAATCCACCAAGACCTTGTGCTTGTTTAGCAAAGTCTCTTCCGGCCGCACCTGTGCCTACAGTACCTCTTGCAGTACCGTATGTGTTGCCTCCTCCGCCTTCGGGATCTGCGGCAGCCATAACTGGAGCTCTTCTAGGGTTAGTAGCGGCTACCTGTTGTTGGGCGGCTTGAACTGCTGTAGGAATACGTATATTCGCAGCTAAGTTCGAAGTTGCCTTCATTATATCGTGTAATTTTTGTGCACTCGCCGTGGCTTCAGTTAAGCCCTTGGTGAGTACGTTTACTTCAACCGTTGATTGTTCTACTGCCATGCGGCCTCCAATTAACATCTCTTAAAACAATGTAATATTATTTCATCCTCCACATTATAGCACGCGAGCACTTGGAAGTCAATAAGCAAATTTTTTCAACTCATAAAAAAACCCCTATATCTTTCGATATAGGGGTTTCTCATTTTGAAGGCTCTGACTTTTTAGCTTCTTTGGCCTGTGCTATTGCATTAGACCTGTGAATATCTATTATTGATATTAACTCAAATAATCCACGCTTACTTTCGACCGGCACATCTAACATATCAAATATATCAAGTATACCTGTGAAATTTTTTCCAAGATATACTCCGTTGAAACCGTCCCACTCATCCCGTAATTTACCGTAAACTCCAAATGCATACTGTATTTCGTCTGGTAAGTCTGAGAAATCCACTGGAATCTCAGACTCAATAGGCTCACTACCCATTGCTTCGCACATTTCAAAATATGCTTCTTTTGTCATTTTAAGGTTACTATTTTCAAAGTAAGACTTTAGTAACTTATTTAATTCGATGTACTGGTCTTCGTGAAATTTGCTAGCTCGCTAACAGTTTCCGAAATAAAGGCGTCAAAATTTGCAGAACTTTGCATTAAGAATAGGGCGTTGTCTTGATCGTACTGCAGTTCGCTTTCTAGATCTTGTCCTGATAAGTCTACTGGAGCTAATTGCTCAAGATAACTTAGCTTTAGGCCTTTCCAGCCTTTGATACAAGAATTTACGTAAAGTTGTAAAAATAACTTATCGTCTAGTTCATCAGTCGCTTGACGATTCTTCCAAGCTGTTTTTGTTGCTTTCTTTCGAATTTCAACAAGTTTTTCCCTTGACAAGAATACTACATTGACTTTGAATCCATTTAGTCCCGGGTAGTCTACTTCGACTGTTTTGCTGGGTACTAGTAATGACTTTAATGATAGAGCAGGTGCTGCTGTTGACATTGGTTTTTTATCCTATTATAATAACACTAAAAAGAGGTGCCGGTGATCAGGCCGGCACCTATAAAAATCCACTTAAGGATGATAGTAACGAACTTCTAGTTCATTAGTACTTTCGATATCAATACCGCTTGCGTCATTAATATGACCTTCAGCAGTAAAGTTAATTGTAGTCGACAGAACGGCTTGAGCGTCAATTGTCGGAATCTGTACAAATGCCATTGGCATTTCAATTTCAACACGGGTACTAGCAGAAGCTCCGCCTACATATAGAATTAGCTGATATTGAGGTTCAATACCTGCTGATGTAGAAGATGCTGCAAGTAGCGTATTTAGTAATCCTGCTGTATTTGTAGTACCTGTACGTAAGTACGCAGTTATATTACCTGAAATAGCGCGAGTACCTGTGTAGTAGCCTACTGGTTGATTAACAACACCAAGATTAGCTGGAGTTACATATGTAACGTTGTTGTTAATTGTTACTTGTCCACCTGTTAGGGCTAAGTTGTATGCAGTTCCGGTACCTTTGATACCTGTTTTTAAGGTAACAGTGCTTAGTTTATTAGTAATAAAATCAGCAGTAGTATTCTTATAGGTGTAGTTACCAGTTAAACCACCAGTAATACCGTATGGGCTAGTAGTAGCAAATACGGCTGTTGTACTGATCTGACGTAAGGCTGTTCCCATTCCTGTCCAGGCTATCATAGCAATGCCGTCTAGACCGAACTGAATATCTGCTTGATTTAAACAGCAGTTATCAATAACGTAAGTAATTGAATCAACTACCATAATCATACCGAACTTAACCAGTTGATTCTTGTTGCTTAGAGCAGTTGTAACTTCAGCATAGGCAGTACCTTGCTCGTTCCATGCTGTTCTACGTAAGATTACATTATCATAATCTGAGGCCAATGTACTTGGTGTAGCAGGGTTTGATACAAACTCGCCTGACCAGCTAGTACCTGCAGTTACTGCAGTAATCTTGATAGCTGTATTGTGGTCTGCAGTTACGTGACCAGTCATCATTACTACTTCACCAACTACTAAGTCACCTGTGGCGCCGGTAATTGTTAGGACGCCAGCGGAATAAGCTGCTACTGTAGGAGTAGTTAGTGCTGCTGTATAGTCAACCGCAATTTGATTTGCGGCACCGATAGCTACAGAACCTAATAAAGAGTTCCATAGTACGGATTCTTCACACTTAACATTTGTTGCCTTTTCAGGTCTAATGTATGTGGAGAAAGAAAAGTCTGCTTGCCCTAGACTTGTGTTGAAAGAACGCTGACCGCGAGTAGGTGTAGCACCTGCTTCAGAGATTGTGATTGTATCTGCGTTTGAGGTTTGACCAAACGTAAATCCGTCTAGA
>Ga0209353_10000373_pt1 | contig 27609 bp, 28 predicted proteins | sample LauGreSpBDMM15SD_2_FD_187561 | JGI IMG/M metagenome (GOLD analysis project Ga0209353, IMG submission 187561) | Freshwater lake microbial communities from Lake Michigan, USA - Sp13.BD.MM15.SD (SPAdes) (version 2) | ecosystem: Environmental > Aquatic > Freshwater > Lake | place: Lake Michigan... | reverse complement strand
GAATCTACCATCCGATTTGTCTATTCATGAAAATGCAGTAACACTCGCTCGATATGCATCGATTTGCATTAATAATGGATTAGTACCAATTGTAGAACCGGAAATTTTAATGGACGGAACTCATACTATTCAACAAGCATGTGATGCTGCGATTAGAGTGTTGAGCGTTGTATATAGTGAAATGATTCGTCATAATGTGGACGTTGAATGCACATTGCTTAAACCGAATATGGTGCGGCCGGGCGTATCTTCAAATAGTGAACCAGACAATATTGCGATCGCAAGATATACGATCGACGCATTACAACGAACGGTCCCTGTGAATATGCCCGGTATTGTATTTTTGTCGGGTGGTATGTCTGAAATAGAAGCCAGCATGGCGTTGAACGAAATAAATAAATACGAGGCGGTGAAACCATGGCGTCTGACTTTTTCATATGGTCGCGCATTGCAAGCAAGTGTGTTGGATATGTGGAAGGGTAAACCCGAAAATGTTGCGGCTGCGCAAATGGTGTTACTCAAACGTGCTCAAGCAAATGGACTTGCATCAAATGGGAAGTATGTAAATGAAACCGGTGACGATAAGTCGCTTCATATAACCGATTATGTGTATTAGTTGAAAAATATTCTAACCCGACGTTTCGATAGAAATATATTCAAATAACTTAAACATTAGCATTTACTAACATATATTAGTATGTTAGTAAATCTATTAGGGTTCTATCCTGCACCTAAATTAGTAGAATTTTATCAAAATGCGTCAAGTTTTGCGATATCAGTATTGAGTTTCGCTACACTAAATTTGTTTCCAACGTTATTTCCGACCTTATGTAAAGTAATATTCACACAATTGAGCGTTGATATGTTGTTCGCGAAAGGAGAATTTTATATACATCATGCCGTGGGATTAAGCGGGTTAATATCATATTATGCATACAATATGAGCGACGACGCGAGTGTATACCTCTTACAACAAGGCTTTGCTGCAGAATACTCAACTATATTTTATACATTTGGTTATTTTCTCGATACCTATGCGCCCAAAACATGTATTACGTCTGCAATCAGCAACTTATCAAATATTATGTTTATTTCTCTTTTTTTCAAATATCGCATATTTAACTATTTTCACAATATAATTATAAATCCGGTTTCTCATAGCTGGTATACCCAATACGACACATCTTATATACCATTAATCGGAAAATATGCGACTATGGTAGGAATGTTTTGTTTAAATTTATACTGGTTTTCGATTATTCTTAAAAAAATATATAAGGCGACATGTAGTCGAATAAATCGATTTGAATATAGTGAATTCATGTTGCAATATACAATATTTGTAAACCTCTTTGTAGCATATTATGTATATAGTCCACATATCAATACTATTTTCCATCATTATTATTTGGATATTGCGGGAATCGCATTAATTAGTGTAACTAGTTATTATTACCATCGAACCAATTACGAATCGCTTTTATCTGAAGGAGACCAATTTGATTGTGTCGCAATCAAACGACTAGACCCGTTTATAAACGACATGATGAGCATTCATGGACGCGTGTTTTTATCGGTTTTAACAAATATGATCGCATCGTCCAGAATAACCATTTGGATATTCGCCTCGTTTTTATATAATACACTTGCGGCATTTAATCTCAAATATATGCTAAGTTCAATGTGTCTACACAAGGATCGGTTTGTATATGGTGAAATACATCATTTACATAATCGCCGTTTAAGTATTATCGGTGGTGTTCCAATTGTGATGGACGCGCTATATCTCATATACAATTCAAATGATTTGTATTATGGTGCGTGTAATTTGACTATATTATATTTAATTATTTTGGTCACATTTATCAAACCATTTTATAAAATGAACCATACACTGGTTCACTTACTGCTAATCGTTCAGACTTATTATATAGGCAAGACAAATATACATATTGAAAATAAAAATAGTTTGGATAAAATGATTGTCTTCGAAGTTTACCCCTTTTCAAACTCCTGCCCCAATGATTCGCAGATATACGGAGTTCACTCGGGAAATTTCAATTAAGTCGTAAAAACTCACCTTCGGCTACAGGTTGCTCCAATCCAAAAATAAAGATCTTAAATATCTTTATTTTTCATCTAAAATAAATAAATACATAATTTATTAAATATCAAAATCCATCATGTAACGAATGATCAATGTAAATACAACCGCATGTAGTGCGATCCCCGTGGTCGTAGGTATTCCGGTTATCGGATTTGCGATCTGTCCTAAAATACCACTAAACAGTCTCTGGGTTATTTTATACGTATATGAGTTAATTATAATCAAAAAAACAAGAGTTGTCCACAGGGTGTATCGCCATTTGTCGGAAGAGGTGGGAAGTTTACAAGGAGTTGTAGCCATAATATATGTTATATACAGATATTTGTTAGAGTTTTTCAGATACGATGAATACGCAGGCGCCTGCCGAAATTTATGACCGCCAATGTTTACCGCAATCCAAACATGTCACGAAGATAGTTGCCGGTTCATCCGCACTTCGTGTCTGCATTTCATAGTATGTGCATCTGGTTGATTTGCATTTTTTGCATGTATACATATCAGTAGACGCCTGAATATTCTCGGTATATTTTGACGCATCGCGCTTCATTTTTTTCTCGATTAGCTCCTTCCATCGTTCTGGCTTATATTCCTGGTGGGTCATAAATGCTACATTTTGCGGTAGCACTTCACCATTACACAATTGTTCGCGAAGTAATGGTGAATTCATAAGATTCAAATAAATTGAACGCAGACGCGCCGTGTATATAGTTACAAATTGAGGGTTCTCCCACTTCTTGACTGTTTTTTGGCGAGTCGCTTCTTTAATCGAATAATTATACACTCCTTTTTCCAAATTTATACCTGCAGTATCAGTATTCAATGATAACAACTTTTGGAATTTTGAACGAACATTTTCGCGAAAGATCTCTGAATTTGTAATACGATGCATCGTAATATTTGATAATTGTAATACATATGTTATATTATTTTAAATCAATTTTGTATGTTTACATATATTCCATAGTATCGGCGTATAAAATTCCGCCGATAATACGCGGGAGTTAACTTAGTAATTTGAGCTAGAGCCTATGTTTCCATACAGATTATAATATTATTTTCTATAAGAAATCTGCGTTTTTATATTTTTAATTGGATGGTATAAATTTGTATCTACTATATCAGATTTCTTCCAATTTTTTCGATAAACGATGCTAGACAATTCATTTATAGATAAAACGTTTAAATTATTATGAATAGCCAATGTATTGAATAACGCCTCATCCAAAAATAAATTTTTATGCGCGGTAGCATATTCTTTGATACTATTCAACAATGCTTTTGAACACCGTATAGCACATATCATTGCACATCCATATGGTGGGTTTATTTTTATTTGTCTGTTAACATGTTTCCAATGCCAGTTGGTGCGTTTCTGAGTTATAACTTCATGACCAGAAACTAATAAATCATATTTAGATTCAGATTCATATTTTTTGTCTAGATTTTCAATTGTATGAATATTTGGAATGAAAACGTCTTCTTCGACAAACCATATATAATTATAATCAATGGATTCCTTTGTAAAATAATATAATGCCTTGTCTCGGGAACATGCTATATTATCGAGCCATAAAACGGTGCTTTTAAACCCACTCATTTCACACTCATTGTTATCTATTTTTATTACGTTAACAATACCATCATAATTTGGAATATTATAATTATTGTCGTCGATAACAATATATACCTCGTATTGTGTATTTAATTTTATAGATTTAAAAAAATCGTATGTTTCGGCGCACGGTCTTACCGACAATAGGCAAATTATGTTCATTATATATACATATATTTATATAATAAACAATTTTTTACATAATATATCACCCGTTTTATATGGAATTCGGTCTAAAATACGTTTGACCTTCGTCTAGCGCACACGTTTCCATGCAAAATATTGGAGGGGTCATGTATATTCGAATGAGTTTTATACATAATCTTCTTCGACCAACTCACTCGTGCAATCCAAATATTCGCCTTCAGCCGTTGATTCAACTGATGTAAATACATTCGCACATACAGCAATCTTTCGCTTATTCTTAATAGATCTCTTCGTTGCGGGCTTTTTCTTGCGTTTTGGTGCCTCGTCTTCGTCATCGTCGTCGTCGGCATCTTCTTCCTCTTCCTCCTCTTCTTCCTCCTCTTCTTCCTCCTCTTCGTCGTCGTCAACGACAAATTCATCCTTGACGTAACCCTCCTTTGTTCTGGGAGCATCCTCATCCTCGTCGTCGTCATCTTCGTCATCACTATCTTCGTTTCCGATATCTTCGAAACCGCCAAATAGTTTTTCATATACAACTTCCCACTGTTTGATACTCAAATCTAAGACGTCGCCACCATCAGAATTATTCACCAATATGCACGAACCAAAAAATAATTTACTGTCCACGGGTGGAGGGAAATCATACTTATTTTCTTGGCCCGCACGACCGGTTGTTTTACCGAAAAGTTGGATATTCACATTTGACCCCAACTTCCATGTCGTATGGCGGACAAATCCACTCTCGGTTTTTAAACCGGCCTTTTTATAAAGTTCGGATTCGTCGTATGTTTTCATCGTAACGCATTTCAGAACACCCGTTTTTTCAACAATTACTATAGATACCATTTCCTCTTGTAAATTATATATTTAGCAAGTATTTATATCCATTTAGATATTCATTTTGACGAAGGATGTTTCACTCGGCATTTATTTTTGTTTGGATATTATATAGTTTGTATGCCGAAACTTACAAAAAGTAATTCCCATTCTATTTATAGACCATCTGGATCGAAACGTATGTCTCGTAAGCGAATTTATCGCGTACCTAAGATGAATGGTGGTGGATTTTTTGAAAGCCTTTTTGGAGGTGCGGAAACGCCAAATTCGACCGCAACCAATAGTGCGAATATGTCGACCACTTCAGGAAGTATTGAAACACCGACGATTCAGGATAATGTGAATATGACCGGAAGTGTCGATACCCCTAGTCCATCAATCGAAAGTATGTCCGGAAGCGTTAAAACGTCAATAGCAACTCCCGATGATATGAATATGTCTGGAAGTGTCGATACCCCTAGTCCATCAATCGAAAGTATGCCCAGAAGCGTTGAAACGTCAATCGCAACTCCTGATAATATGAATATGTCTGGAAGTGTTGAAACACCAATCGAAAGTATGCCTGGAAGTGTCGACACGCCTAGTCCTCCAGTAACTATTTCTCCTATTGATAATTCATTTCCGAAAGATGATACATCAGCAAAGGATGCGCCCGCACCTAGTTTGTTTGATAATGTATATAAAAGTGTAACCGACTCATTCAACAATGAAATGGAAAGCGTAGCACCTTCACCCTCGAGTATAGAGGAATCTCCGTCAATGGATGCATCTTCGGATAACGAATCGATGAAGGAAGACGATTTCGTCATGAATGAACCCAAAAGCACAGAACCAGTTGTAGGTGATTTGATAAAATTATTGAGCGACAAGGATGAACAAATTCGCAACCTATTGGGTCAGCTCGAGTCCGCAAACAAGAATTTTGCGGATACGAATAATAAGCTCGTTGAATGTTTAACGAGCAAAATTCCGAGTGAGAATACTTTGGCGCAATCTAGTCCAATGATGTCTGAAATGAGTTCTATTGGCCCCGAAATGAGTTCTCTTGGGCCTCAATTGGATTCTCCTGGGTTTCCGATGAGCGAGGCTAATACCAGCGGATCTGATCGTGACACCCCATTCGGTCAATCTCCGACCGAATCTAGAATGGGTGGAAAAACTCGAAATCGCGTGAAAAAACAGAGGCGAACACGCAGAAAGCAAATGCGCGAATAATCATTTGACCGGCGCCTACGTTTTTGTCCAACTCTTTCGGTCACGGATCGCTTCAAAACTATAGGTTACCCATAGGAATATTATTTTTAGCACTATCGTCAGACTCACTAAGTGGTGGTTTTTTATCTACTCTGCGTAATAAATTACGCCCAATAAAATACAGCGATTCTAAAACGATCGCGCCTACTACTGCACCGACCACACCAATCACAATCAACAATGGAACTGGAATCATATTTTGATAATTATTTAAGGGAATGTATAATATTACACCAAATGTAATATTATAATCAATTTTGTAAATGAGTGTAGTTAGCGTCTACGTTTTTGTCCACATGATTGGGGTGTGGTTTTTGTAGCGCCTATTAATCCGCCATTCACTGAAGGCAAAATAAATCCAGACGGGCTGGTGTATGCAGCGCTATATAGTTGGGCATTATATAAACCGGTTGGCTGTGCGCTGATTGGATTCAATAAACTTGCATACGGTGGTAAAACGTCTCCTGTAGATTGCATTATTATATATACATTAGAAATAAAGTGCTCTTCTCCTACGTTTTCGTCTATTATAACTGGCGAATATTAACAATTTGCCCCCGTCCGTTTACCGTCTTCGTCGGGACCCATCTGCGAAATTTCGACATATATGTGCATTCAATTGAAACGGTTTTTTGCAAATCTACATATTTATCGTCTCGCATATTTTGAAAGTCTTCTTCGTCGTCGCTTTCCTCAAGAGCGTCTAAATTTCTATTCTCTTTTATATTTCTAAAAATGGCGTTCATAAAATGACTTGTTTTGTAACTTGGTATATACGCTATTCCGCAATACACGCGGTCTGAACCTTTACCAAATGCATACATGTGATAAATATCGTTTTGCAGGTCTGCTTTGATTTCGAATGTGGTTGGTTGTTTGTATTGCATTTTCGAATAATCAAATCGAGGCAAATTGGGAGGAATAAATAATAGCGGGCTGGTTGTATTCACAGTCGGCTTCGCCGAAGAAAGGATATTCCTCGTAAACGGAATATTTATATATGGTACGATCACATGAAGTGCACGGTGTTGAATATGGTGGACAGTATACGGTATTTGTGACTGAATATGATCTGGAACGTGACTATTAGAATCGTTGGTTAATGGCCAGCATACAGGCATGACTATAGGAAGGTTCTTATTTTGTGAAAAACAATCGGGAAAACATGTGAATAATTCATATAGGAATCCGAGTTTTTCACCAAATGGCTGCTTCGCAATTGAAACACCCTTGCTATAAAAAATGTCTTCGAATACAAAACATTGCCCTACGTCAGGCGTTTCGCATACACTTCCGTATAAAATAGTTCCATATGCTAGATGGCGGGGAATATTCACATCTGATAATAATTTCATAGAAGTGACCTGTTTTTCACGTCCGATTTCAAGCAATAAACATACATCCTTATCTCTTAGGAATGTAAACCAAATATAGGCCTTCTTACCATAGGGTACGGCTAAAGTAATGTTATAATCTGTAGAAACTTTCTTATGTGAAATTGTTTCATAGGAAAGTTCGAAATTGGGCAATCGTCCGAGTAGATCGGACATTAAATTTGGCGTGATAGACATTATATAAATGTGTGTGTTATACTATAACTATCGAATCTTCTATATAGTTTTAATAAATATAATTAACGATTACCCTCCAACTCTAACTGCAGCAGTGATTCCAATTCTTCGTTCATTGAGAGGAGTTCCTGTTTACTCAACGTATTCGTAATATTCATAGTAGAGTTCGTATTATCATACGAAGACCCGCGCATTTCATCCATAATCGATTGATACTTTTTAATATGAACTCCGACAACGTCTTTTGTTTTTTTAGTAGTATAAGTATCTCTAAAATATGTGAGTAAATAGTCTAGTAAATAAACAATGATAATAGAAAAAAAAATAGTTTGTATTAACTGAGTCATATACGAGGAAACGAGAATTGTATTTTACTATCTAAACTAACTCCTACGTTTTCATTATTCATACTTCGTCGCTGATGTCCAAATCCGCGATCGAAATCATACATTTTTTATTCGTTGTGGGTTTTTCATCTGAGTTCGCATTTGATATGCGTGGTTCAAATACCTTCGACCACGTTTTGTCTACCTTCCAGTCCAAACTCATACCTTGATATCGCACACTGTCCATCGCTAGAATACGATAATTACATTTGCGATAGAATGTTTTTCTTTGTCTCCACTGATTTTGAAATACGTCATGCCTGTCTACAATATCTACTACAATCGGGTTCTCGTGTCTAACCCGTAATATTCGTCCAATTGATTGTGTGATATCGGTCTTCGGTGTAGCCATTAGCAATACAGAAAGGGTTTTGATATCAAGTGCTTCAGCAGCCATCGCATATGTCGCCAGCACGATTTGTTTTTCCTCCGTTTCCTGTAGTGCTGACTGTTTCATACCGCCCACATAATATCCCACTGTGGCGAATCCTCGGTGTTGAATTGCCTCGTAGAAGTATTTCAAAAGAGAACGATTATGACACAGGACCATGATTTGTGGATCTTGTTCACGTTCTCGCCCTTCCTTCACCAAATCGGCCAAAACACGAACAATGAAATCGCTGCGCGGACCGAACTCGCACAATTTTGATATCATAGTGCTATACTTTGCCTGACCTCTAAAATCATATTCGGTTTCATTGAATTGTGGGTCAGACGATATATATTCTAGTGCACGCACGCAAACCGGGTCGTCGCTGTTGCGCGATTCCGTATATATTTTTGGACCAATAAACATATATAGCACCTTCGTCAACTTATCCTTACGATCGACAGTTGCCGAAATACCCAGCATATTTGGACTAACTACGCGGAGCAGTGTCTTGGAAAATTGTTCGCTTCCAATACGATGAACTTCGTCCACAATAGTCAATCCAAAAGAATCAAATGCGTTCTCTGGAAGGGCTCGATCGTATAACGTTTGTAACATACCAATCACAATATCCTTTCCTTCTACATCAAATGTTGATGCTTGAATCTTGCCTATTTTAGCACCGGGTAAGAATTCGGCCGCGCGATCAATCCACTGATTCATTAAGAACTCTTTGTGAACGATAATCAACGTTTTCTTTTGGACGAGTGATATTATTTTTAACGCCATGACGGTATTGTGAGTAACGGTGAAATCGCCTAATACAAACCTGCGATTTCCGTCAATTTCAAATCCATAATAATCATCAATACCAATTGGCTCGAGTTGTATCGGATATAATAGACTCCTTCTACTAACATCTTCAGATTTTAATCCAAAACTACTTGATTTCGATACAAAATTAAATGTTTTGTATATATTTTTAACCGGTATTTCATCCAATCCCGCGCCCGAAATAATCACTGTATAAAGTGTTCTTGTATTGGACGCATTTTCGGTTGTGCGTATATGTGCAGAATACCCCAACGATCTTGCTGTAAATACGATATCATTTGTAAATAGCAAGTATGGGAAAGTGCACTCATAACAATTTTCGTGGTAATTTCCGCCATAATCAATAATTCCCGCTAGCAAATTTAATCGAATACCTTGTGCGTTACATTTAAATTCATGTGGAATGCGCGGGTCATTTTCGCATACGTTATAATGTATCAATTCCTCTGATAAATAACGGTCGCCCGTGTTCAGTTTACATAACCAAATTCCCATTACATATGGATTTGATCGAACATGTAACTTTGGGAAGTGAATCGGAACGCGATATCCGCATAATTTCTCCTGGTCGACATGCTTAATATACTCTTTGACGGAAAGGTCTACAATATTTTCGTGCTTTTTGTATTTAAGAGACAAAATGTGGCTTTCGTTAACGATATATCCAGTGCCGTTTTTGACTTTATTTGAATCATGGAGCGAAACTTCGTTCACTTTATACATCATTTCTCGACCGCGAGCCAAAGTCAATACGGTTCTTGGTGTTGAATCATCGCCCATTAATAGATCACCGACACAAACATCCTGCACCAATTTAATACTTCCATCAAACATTAAAATCTGGGTATTTTTTCCCAAACATTTCCCCCTTCCGCACGGGACTTCGAGTATGCCTCCATTACCAATATTTGATGAACCGCCACATATGGCTTGTTTACTATGGTTCATATACACATCCACAATATTGTCTTGATAATCGCGCAAAGGTTTAGCGAAAGTTACAGATATATCTTCGCCACACGTTATTTCCGATCGATCGGGTAATCCATATCGTTCAATTCCATAAAATCTTGGAATGTATATTTTTTTATCGTTTTCGCGATACACCGGGAATGCACATTCGTCTTGCGCTCCAGGCATCCCATATGCTGGTCCGACTGTTTCCGGTTTTACTAACAGGTCCTTGTGTAGAAATTCCAACTCCGTCTCTGATAGTAATTCGCGCGGAATCGTATACCCTTTTTTTCCAAGATAAGATCCCAATCTGATCTGCTCCTTACATTCATCCGTTAGTGTAGCCGGGCATTTAGAGTCCGCCTTTTTTTTACCCTTTGATTGTAACAATGATCGACGTTTCCATTGTGTAGACATTTAATTTAGTTACATTATACAACTATTCAAATATTTCAATTTTATATCTAAGAAATTTTTCGGTGTGAACTCCGTCGGCGATAGCAGAATGTTTAATAGGAATATATCAGAGTATCCTATATAATGAATTTTCGATCTCTTCTAAAAAGGGTTACTCTCCCCGAAGTTCTCGTTTTAGTGGTATTTATAATGTATCTTGTTTTCCCCGTCTCCACACCAAGTGGTCTATCCCCCTACATTGAATCGCCATTTGGTCTGCTCGTAATTTTTGCAATTACTGTCGCATTATTTGTGTATTCCCATCCAGTTCTAGCCGTATTGTATTTGTTTGTCGCATATACGCTATTACGTCGCAGCGCGGTCGTTAAGCACACGGTTCACTATGTGCGTGAAACGAAGACCTCGGAACAAAAACAGGTTGCAGCCGAGAAACAGGTTGCGGAAGCGACCCCCACAGAAGAACCGCGAAATGTTCGACCCGGATCGACTCAACCGGTAACCTTGGAAGAGCAAATTGTTCTGGAGCGAGCGCCAATTGGAAAAAGTGAAAAAATCACATTCATGCAAACTACATTCAAGCCCGTTGCGACAAATACTACTGGCGCCTCTTTTGCATAGGACATAAAGTCGGTTATTGGATAAATAATTTCATGTTAGTCTGAAATTATTTATTATTCAACGAGTTTAACGGCGAGCCATTTCTTCTTGGATTTGTGCAATCGGCCAATTCTTGTCTATTGAAGTTCTCGATTTTAATATTACGATACCCAACATATAAAATATACCCAGACACATACCAATTAATAACAATAAACTCGCATTTGGTATATTCGATGTATCTCCAAATACTCCTGCTCCGATGAACAGTAATATAACGGATGTTCCTGCTAGCAATATAGTCATGGCCGTGTTTATTTTTGATAAGTATTCGCGCTGGGCACTGTCCTGTGTGACTTCAAAAAAATCATAAATCATTTTCACAGCATACATGTATGCTACGGGAATTACCGAATATGCTGCGCCGATAAAGACTACAAATAATATAAACATCACCATCGTTTTAAGGGATTGATTAGCAGATTGATCTTGGACTAGTCCACTCGCAACTGGTAGATTATATACCGCAACGTCTTCAGAATCGATCGGAACATAATCACACTCCATCCAATCTCCAGGAACAGAAGACTGTATAATCGAATATTCGGTCGAGGTCATATCAAACGATTCTACATTATTTTCCAATCCTAAAATTGCGACAGCAGTTACGTTAATTGGCTCGGAGTAAATAAACACATGTCTCCCGCTTCCCTTGGTTTTGCTGGTATATTGTATATACTTTGCGCCCGGTGCGGACTTTTTGAATATATCCGCATTTAAATCAACATTCAATGATGTAACGGCAGGGTCAGCAGTTGCCGCTCGTGTAATCGTATCAATTTGACCAGTTTGACTTCCAACTGAGGATACCTTCAAAAGATAACACAAATACATGGGGTTACCATTATTTGTATCTACATTGCGTATAAATAGCTCTGCGTTGTAGTCAACACCTCTTACTTGTTGTAAGTTAGTTGTTCCTCCTTGATTACTTACTATCCACATTTTATCGGCCTTAAATTCGCGAGTAACGCCATTTTCGACATACGTCACATTTGAAGATGATCCTCTACCACATATACCCGAAATCCAGTTCTGTGTCTTATCGAGGTTAATATTCGTTATACCCATAGGCAAATAATTTACGGATATAGTTTTTGATGTATCTGCTTCTTTTGTTAAATCAAATCCGGACATATCTGTATCTGTATATATGTATAAGTATATTATCTATTTGGACGAAAACGTAGATGAGGCGATGCGAACCGAAGTTCTGCTTCGTTTCCCATCAAAAATAGATCGACTAAATGTTTAATTTTGAAGCGATCCGTAGTCCAAGGCGAAGCCTAAGTTATACAACTTCAATCTCTTCACGTGTGGTTTTTTGAACGGTAGATGATTGATCCTCAGTTGTTGTTACAATTTGCACGACGTTTGGATTAGCATTACCGCTATATATTTTAAGTTCATTCATTCGTAAAATATCATTTAATCGAGTTATAATATTTGTAATCGTAGTTTTTTCACTTTCACTGGTGTCTTCGCCATCAAATTGAAATTTGTATTTGTCCATACGAAGTCGAGTCATTTTTTCGGTCAATTCCGAATTTGATTTTTCAGACAATAATGTTTTCGCACGTAACTCTCGCGACGGTCGTTCTTTTTCCCATTTCTCGTTCTCTAATTTGCGGGCTTCGTCTCTCTGTAATTGTTTTTTTGCTATGTTTTTTCTTTCATCTAGCCCTGCATTATATTCCGTTATCCCCGAATTATATGCCGCTTCGGCTTCTGGTGTCCCGGCTATACGAATTTCGTTTGGAAATTCTAACCCTAACAATTCGTTCAATATTTTAATAAGCGGTTTTTTACCAGCTCCGCCGCGAATATACGTTTTTTTTCTTAATGTTCGCATATTCTTTCTATAATCTAGCTATATTTTTAACTTCAAGCCAACCAAGGAATGTATGAATACAATGCATTTTCGTAAATAGTCGCTCTAAATGTCTCGTTATACCCCTCTACGTAGACGGTATCGCCATTATAAACTTCATCGCAACCCATATCTGCCGTGCAACTTCGTCCCTTTACACTTACGGGCAATTTGGTATTTATATTACCAGCAGTATTCGTCATAGTATAATATTGATGCTTATCTCGACCTGCACTGCTTCGTCGCCCCATCAACGGTAAAATCATAGCATCGGATCCACTATCTTTTGTTAAAATACCCAACTGTGAATAATTTCCCTCATATCCGCGCGTCTTAATATTAATAGGCACGCCATAACTCATTTGACCCCCTCCCTCAATCTTTAACGGGGGCGCATAGTCGCTATGTAATGGATCATTTCGAGTAGAAGTCGCAATAAGGGCGGGCGGGGCCACATCCGCGATTGGTGGAATTATCACAATTGGTTGAGAAATGGGAAAGGTAGTTGATGTCGTCTTGACTTTTACAATTTGCGAATAATACATGTAAATTACTATAATTAGTAATACAAATAGCAAAAACATGGTCATGTTTTCTATGCAAAATAGTCCAGGTATGCATTTTTTTCCAATCGGTTTCAGCGAGGGAGGTCTAGCCATCTATATGATATGGTTAGACATATTTTGGAGGGGGGCGTAGGCGATCGCAGAAGGAGTTTTGAATCGGTCAGCAGCCGAAGGCAACGCCTAAGTTAGGTTTGCATTACACCGTTTCTCATTCAAACTGCTAAAAGAATAAATATAAAGATATTATTCGTTGTTAATATTAATATAATGAATAATGCAGATAATTTATTTAAAAAACTTCCATATGAATTAGTAAATATCATATGTGAATATGATGGGCGTATTAAGTTTAAGTATAAACAAAAAAATCACATAGATTATCATAAATTTGTAAATGTAATCCATAAATACGACAAACGATATACTATAATTACACCAATTATCGATAAAAAACAAAAAATTATGAAAAATACTGTAACAGGACGAAATTATACATGTTTTTATTTTGAGTTTGCGTTTGATAATCAACCGCATTTAATGTTATCATATGAATATAACTACTACTTCAACAATGATTTTGAAATATGTTATTATGATATGAGAGGTGCTGGTGTAAGAGGGTTAGGACGTGTTTTGGGATACACACGAATTAAATTTGTATACAAATGAGCGGGTTGAATGAGAATATGTGTAAAACGTAGATGGTGGCGATCCGTTACCAAAACCCGGGTTCGTCATCCCATCCGGGTTTATGTTCTCCGTTCATCCAAGCGCCCCATTTCTGACTTGGAATTAATGATGTGAATATCTTAACGAATCCGTTCTTTATTTGTTCTGTGCTGCAATCAAACAATCTTGCCCATTCGTTCAGAGTTTTATATAGGTAAACTTCTCTGCCCGAAGCAAATGTATATTTACCCTTGCACCGGTAACATTCGTCAATGACGGAGTCTGACCATTTTACTAAATGAAACCCTGAAATCGCATAAAACATTTCGTCCATGGGCACCAGAATAAGTTCGTATAAAAAATCGACTATAAATTGCAGATCGATACCAAATATTGCCTTAATTAATACAATCGGCAACTGGACAAATATACCATACAATAATCCAAATAACATATCTACGATGTAATATCGCGTGCAATTGCCGTTTAGAAAGTTGATAAATTTGTCCCATGAACAATCGGCCATGATACCAAGGGTTTTGACTGTATTGTCCCATCCCGTTTTAAATTCCTTCCCGCCACATCGTATATGATTTCCTATACCTTCCGCAAATTCTTGTGATGTCGCTATTAAAATACTAATTGTTGTCGCAAATAATGTTATTAATAATGCGAACCCGACTGCATTAAATACAGCCGATACGGCCTGCATTCCCATCAACGCAATCTGTATAATCATTCTCGCAAACCCTGCGAACAAGTTTACACCTGAGATAACAACATCGGTTATTGTAGTAATTAAATCACTTGTGCTTATCGCAACATCGACGATGGTCCCGATGATATCGACCGCCACCATGGGGGGCGACATAAAATCCATGTTAATTACTTTCTTTCTATATATGGAGAGTGTATAATTTGTTAACGAACTTCATCCGATCACTAATAATCGGATGAGTATGGACGGCAACTTAGGCTTCGCATTCGGCTACGGATCGCTTCAAACGTTAGTCGAATGCACCTACTTCTTAATAGAGCTTAATGCTAATTTGAATTCACCGACTAATGGTGATATACCGGCCAGATATTCGACCATTTTCAATTGCACTGCGAGTAACGATTTTACCTTATCGCGTTGTTGCGCATTTGTAATCTGATCGATGTGTTTCAAAGCAAGTTCCAATTTATCTCGCGCATCTTTCAATTGCTTTGCGTCGGATGATTTATCCAATTTATCTATCATCCCATTGGAATCGATTGTTCGTATCAATTCCTCTAACTTTGCGTCAATTGTGGCCGTCATTTGTTTCTCAGCCTCGTTAGAATCTTCACCCGTAGAAGTTGAAGCAGTCGTAGGCGCGGTATCATCGGCCTTTTCCGTCAAATGCTTTGTTAATTCGTCTAAACCGGCCATATCAAATCCTTCTCTCATTTGGGCGCTAGTTTCCATCCCAAAACGAATAAGATTCGTTATAGCGATGGCTGTAAACATAATAACTATCATATTTTTACTAAAAAACGATGTTAGGAAGCCGATTAATATCATAAAACCCGCGTATGTTTGATTGTTTGTTGATACATACGTAAATATATTGATTATAGATACAAACACTAATATATATAACAGGATTTTGCTATGCAATAGTTCTGAAAAATCAGGCAGTTTATTAAATAGACTTCTCATACCAAATAATTGTTATAATATATGGTATGAAAATATAATTGATGTTTCAGAGTAAACTTCTTCGAGATGCTTCGCATATCTCTGGAGTTCACTCGGGAAACTTCGGCTAGCGCCTACGTGTCCCTCCAAAACGTTTATTTATCATCGGTTGGGTTGTCGGTCGATGTATATCCAGTCGGTATGTGTTCACCTGCATAAATATCCAATATTTCCTTAACGACCTCTTCTCTTTGGATATCGCTACGATCAAATTCAAAGCTACCGATGCTTGTTGATCTCTTCCCGCGGAATTTGTCCAAGAAATCCTCTAAACCGTTGTGTTCAGACACCTTATCGTGCTGATCTAAATCGCCGGTAATTACCAAACGACTATTCTCGCCTAAGCGAGTCAAAAGCATTTTCATTTGTGATATTGTCGAGTTTTGCATTTCATCTGCGACAATCCAGCAATTTTTAAACGTTCTCCCTCTCATGAATCCGAGAGGGGCGATTTCGATAACCTTATCCTCCATTAACTCCGTCACCTCCCTCGGGGTCATGAATTGATACAAAATATCATATATAGGACGTATCCAAGGAGCCATCTTGTCTTCCAATGTTCCGGGAAGAAACCCGAGCTCCTCGTCAACTGCGACAGATGGTCGAGTGAACACGATTCGTTCACATTTTCCAAGTAAAAAGTTGCGGATTGCGAATTCTGTCGCAAACATAGTCTTACCAGTTCCGGCGGGACCTGTCGCAATCACAATCTTCTTGGATTTTGACCGTAACATGGAGGCGTAAATTTCTTGACTCTTCGTTTTCGGACGAGTGAATTTTTGTTCAAATTCGTCCTTTTCCTTCTGTGATAAGTATTGCATATTTTCGTATGTGGAACGTTGCTCCTCAAACGCAGGAGGGTTTTCCGAATAGTATTCCGCTAATATGTCCTTTTCACCGAGTCGTTTATTCTTTTTTCCTCCACGTTTTTTTCCGTCCCCCCCTAAATGATTATTGGTAGAATTCATTTTATTATGGCGCGATAATATTATTTACATAAATAACACGCCGAATGGACAAAAACGTAAATGGAGTGGATATAAGAGTTCAGAATGGATATAATATTTTATTATCCTCTTATATATCCGTCACTTTTTAGCAATATGTCCAAGCCCACGCATAATTTGAATATTCAGTCGTATTCACTAGAAGAATTGCTAGGATTATTCGACTTGACTACATATGATATATCAACTGAGGATTTGAAACGGGCCAAGAAAAAGGTTCTTATGCTACATCCCGACAAATCTGGGTTAGATTCGGTATATTTCCTCTTTTATAAAAAGGCATTTGATGTAGTTGTTCAGTTTTACGATAATCAAAATAGACATACAAAACCGGTTGATGGAAAACGACTCGTGTATACACCCGCCGACAATGAACACAATCCGTCTACTGTGAATAAAATAACTAAAACAGTTGGTGCTATTCCTACACGAGATTTCCAAGATAAATTCAATCAATTATTTGAGAGTAATAATATGGGTTCACGTCCAGACGCGAGTAGAAACGAATGGTTTACGCAGGATCGCGCAAATTTCCAAATACCGGAAGGAAAACCGTCGAGTAATAATATGGGCGAGGCATTCAATCAAATTAAACAACAGGCAAATGGACTTATTCAATATAGAGGTGTCCAAGAAATGGTTCATACTACAAGCGCGGGTAATTCGTCGCTATATGACGAAGAATCCGATCAATATGTTTCGTGCGACCCTTTCACTAAATTAAAATACGACGATTTACGAAAGGTCCATCGCGATCAAACTGTGTTCGCTGTAAGTGAACAGGATTTTGCACAAATCCAAACATATAAATCAGTAGACGAATTTAACAGAGCGCGAAGCCAACATTCGTATGACCCACTCGAAAAAGAAAAGGCCACAAATATGTTGGAAGAGCAAGAACGCGTTATGCGGGAACAATTAATGAAAAAGGAATACAAGGCAAAATTACAGTCTGAGCAATATGCTGATAAAAACAAGGCAGTATTAGCATCATTTTTACAAATACGCGACGGAAAAATCGACCACAACGAAAAATATAGGAGATAATTGAACGAAGAAAACTTATATCAAATTCATAAAATTGAACTTGATATACGGGTAAAATATATATCAACTATTTGAACTTTAACAATGTCTAACTTTAACAACGATCTTATTCAAAATGGGTGGATTCGGTTTGCGAATGATTTGCCCGATAGCATACCGTCTATTCACGAGTCGTTTGTTTCATCGGATACTCCGCCAACTTACGGCGCATTGAGTTTTAATGTAACAAACATGGAAATGAACACATGCCCACAACTGTTCGATTTTATGGTAGACGTCTCTGGGTCGATGTCCGATAAGACTCGCGACGGTCGAACCAAGATGCAATTGATAATCCATACTCTTACCAATATGGTGCACTATTTCGCAGAAAAGGCCGCGAATGTATATATTCGTGTCGTCGGATTCGATGACGCGATTCATAGGTATATTGAACTTACCAAGGTAACTCCCGAAAACGTAAATGAATTGATTGAGAAAATTTCCAAAATGCACCCCCAGAATTTAACGAATATTGAATTGGCCTTGAATACCGTAGCAGATCATGTGCGAGAAACTGTAGACACCCTACCACAGAGCCGCCGTATGATTGTTCTGTTGACGGATGGAGATACCACCGCCGGCGAACACAACCCTCAGTCACTTGCCGCCCTAATACCATCGGGCGTGTCGGCGAACTTTATCGCTCTCGGGGACGACCACAACTCCAGCATCATGTATGCTCTGGGACATCGAAATCCACTCACGTCGAATTGGTTTGTTAGCCAATTAGAACATGCCGGGAATGTTTATGGTGAAATCGTATACAACGAAACACACCCCGTATTGGACAATGCGGTTATTCGAATGACGAATGGTCAAATATTTGACTATATTACGGGCAAATTTGTCGATGAACTCGCATTAGGAATGTTATCATCCGAATCAAAAAAACAGTATCATATTATAACCTCTAATCCGGATACATGCGTAGCGACGATATTCGCGACCAATTCGCGTGACGGTTCGCATATTGAAGTCGAGATATCCGACATGCCCCCACTGGTGAGCTGTATATCCGAATGTGTCTACGAACCACATTTCGTCGTTAGTCAATATCTACGATTGGGCGTTCAATCGCTGATGTCGGAAACAAGAATTGTATTTAACCGCGCATCACACGAAATATGTGCAGAGAATGTGATTGAGAACGACCGAATTGAATCCGAGCGATATGCTCAACGCAAGAATTTGCGCAAACGTTCGAATGCATTGCGAAAGTATATTTTGGATTTTATTGAACAGCACAATTTGAAGGACGACGCGCTATTAAATGGCCTATACGATGATCTCAACGTATTAATTAAGACAATCGAGAATCCGAGCGGAGCAGTTAAGTTCGCCGCTGCCCGCGAAGATTCACAGGGAAGACAAACCACCTATAACACTGTATCCGATATGCAGATTGACCCCACCACACCTATGCGCCCCCCTGTATTGCAACGTGCGCCAACAAGTGCATATTCTACACCGGGCAGATTAAACGTCATGCGTGCGCTAACAAACACTGGGCCAGACAGTATCCCGTTGGAATTCATGCCCGAAAGTCCATCACTCCACCCCCCACCACTTATTCGACGAAACGCTCGTCTAAGACCACTTGAGCTGCCCGACGAAGATGATAACATTTTAAATATCATTGAGGCGTATGCATCTGCATAAACAAATATTATTGGAATGTGTCGGATATATCTTCTAAGCGCTCAAGCTGCGCAATTGATATAGATCCAGTATCGGATCTATTTTTATTGACCGTTTTTCGCATTCTGGCTAATAAATTATTGGGGGCCAGCGGATCGGTAACGCCGCTGTTCACACCCGTTTTCCTTTCGACTATAGCATTCGCACGGTTTCCATCGCCAACCTGAGCCTTTAATTGGTCGATTTCTGCACGTAATGCATATAACTCTTGTGTTGTTTTTTTCACAAAATCTTGGAATATATCATATTCTATATGCATTGGCCCAGGAGATGTTGACTCAAGATTCGGTGCCCATTTCACATTCTTTTGGACGGAAATGGAAGAGTTCGTCAAAACATCCTGCGGTGCGGAACCGTCTAAACTCTTTCGCTTCGCTTCACCTGCGTTTTCTGCGGGCGGTTGAGTCATTTCGACATCGTATTCGCGCGCACGAATATGCTTTTTCAACAATTCATCCATGTTTTCAATCGGACGATCTGTGTCGGTTTGTTCACGAAAATCAATCTCCTTGGCCGGTTTACGCTGTATCATATCGTCGAACTCTTTCTGCCGAGTAAGAAATTGATTGTTTAATACCTCGTGTTTTTGGTCTAACATGTAATTACGAGTAGCAGTTTTATTATCGTTTATGGGAAATCCAACAGACGAATCTGCTAGATTAGCCGATTCATATGCGGATGCAGAGCCCGTTCGACTAGCATCAATCGATTTAAATCGAAACGACTCGGGGCGTGGTGTTACATTTAACGGCTGATTACGCGTTTTCAGCGAACTTAACATCTGCGAAATGGTTTCTTTATTTAATTGACGCAATTCAGGAATAGTTAACGTCTTATCACGGTGTTTTTCATACATTTGATGAATTATATCCCGAAACCAAACATCCTTGTTTTCGTTTGATTGTGAGACAAAATCGGCAAATAGTGGGGCCTTGTTCATTGTATCCCAAATTAACTTTTGATTTTCAGGCAATATGAATAGGGTCATTATATCTGAGTTATTCAGATACAATAATATAAATGATTGGACGAACTCCTTGGCGATTTCTGAATGAGTTAGTCTATTTGTTAATCGGCGCCTTCTTAACCGCCGTTTTTGATTTACAATTAGCAGATAATGGTGTTTCAGACCCCTGCAACATAGGTGCATCATTGTCGTAAAATATCATCTCATACTTTTTGCGCTTTATATCAACCTCGGGCAAACCCTTTAATATTTGCGCCAATTCCTCTTCAAAATCGTTGGCGGTCGATGCTACAAAATTTACCAAATAGCCCATGCGACTCTCTTCCGCATTATTCGATGCCGGCCCTTTTATTATTCGTATATCGCTTGATATATCAGGATTCGTATGATTCTTACCAAATGTGATATATACCTTTTCAACCCGTCGCTTCCCGCCAAAATATTTCCAGTTATCATTTTTTCTAGATGTAGTCTTGCCTTTTCTCGGAGACATTTTATTACGCTTATTCTTCGTTTTATTATGTTTAATGGACGGTTTCATATTCTTATACTATCAATAGAAAATGATACAAACAATATTTATTTTTTGTTAAAAAATATTCGTCTATATTCAATCATCATATTGTCGTTAATTCCGGGTTGTGTGAAGAGTTTAATTAACTCGTCAAGAGTCAATCGTTTTGTTCGACCACCCATAATTTTTGATGCATGTTTATTTGCGACGCGTCGATCGATTTCTTCCGTCAACCACGTAATGATGAAAAATAGACAATACATACCACATTCCGTATTTGTGGTTTGATGCGAATAATTATTTTGTATATATTTAAAACGAATGGGCGTCTCCAATGCTTTGCCTTGACGAATAATCTCATTTTTTAATCTAGATACCTCTCTTGGAACCGGATTTACTGCACTATCGTAGTAAAATATAATATGACGGTCTAAATCTACAAACATTGAAACCCAGTGAGACCCAGACTGATTATGTTTATCTAAATTAAACACGACGCCCAATTTTCGTTTTCCGTCGGCCATTAATTCAGATAATGATAACTTACACAAGTCGTTCCATACACATTTTCCATCTCCCAATCGCGTATCATAATCAATCGCGGTCGGACCCAATAATTTAAAATTATTATGGGATTTTTCATATTGTCGCAGCACGGCTGCTATATCATAATTAGACAACCATGCGATGGGATCTTCCGTCCATTCGTTCGGTTGGTCGGGTGCAAACATAATATTGTCTATTTTTCGCCGCGTATCCGGATTTTTTATCAAATTTAACCAACAGTCTTCTGCTTTACAATCGGTTAAGCGCTTTCGTAACTCTAACCAGATATATTTTGGATCTGTCGCAGTAATGTGTATTTCTCGCTCATGACTATCATTGTATGCATCTTTTATCTCATTCAACGCATCCTCCGTATAACACGATCCTTTAACCGCCGTTTTATCGTCGACCATCGGATTACAATTCATGGGTTTAAAACTCTGAAGATTAGCACCATCGGTGCTCGGATCCATCTCCTTATCGCCGATATGATATTTGGATGTAGATGTTCGAGATACATATGATTTTCTTTTTCGCATTTTGCGGGTTTTACCGCCTTTATTTCCCATTTTCATATAATATATAGAATCATTATATTATATAAACCACTCATTTTTTTGGACGAAACGTAGGTGAAGCGAACCCACGTTTATTTGCGAATAAAAAAATCAAGTGTTGACCGTGTTCCTTTATATTGCGGCTTAGTCTTTACCTCGTCGATACTCGCGGGGAACATCGTATTTTCATCGTCATCAGACTTATTCGTAGTTTCATCATACTCTCGCTGCACCTCATCGGAACGACGTTTTACCTCAATATAACGTATAAGTGTTCGTGCATATTCATCAAATGCATCCGTTACGTCTGAACTATATTCGACATCTTCGTTTTTACACATTCGCCGAGTCATATCGATCATATCATCTTTATATGCGCGACAATCTTGTATGAATTGTTGTCGCTCTTCGTGCTTGCGACTATCGGTCATGGCTAAATATTTCGCATAATTCGTTTTGTTCGAAAGCAGTTTCATGGTTAATTCGTCCACAAATTTATTATCACATGGAGGCGAACTTGATATGTCGTCAGAATTCATTTACATTACAATCACATTATATTTTTGCTGTTTTACTAATGCGAATTTTTTTAGTCAGACGAATACTCTTTTTCGCAATTCGCTCATTGTTTTTCTTTTCGGAACGATCGCGCTTCTCTGTATCCTTTTGTTCCTTGCGCACCGCTTTTGCCGTGTCCTTTTCATGTTTCTTAACAGTTTTCGCATGTTCTTTTTCCTGTTTCCTGGCGATTTTCGCACGTTCTTTTTCCAGTTTCCTAGTCACATTCGCGTCCGCCTTTTCCTTTTTCTTAGCGGCCTTTTCGTCTGCCCTTTCCTTTTTCTTAGCGGCCTTCTCCTCGGCCATTTGTTTCAACATCTCAATTTGAGTTGCTAGATCATCATTCACTTCCAATGTATATTTATTCATCAAATTTTTCATCACACCGTCTTGAAATTCCTCCCGCAATTCCCCCTGTTTACGCAACGTTTTACGCAATTGTTTTTCCGCACGGTTGATTTCCTTATCTTGACTCTTCTGCTCTTTTGCGACCAATTTTACATCATTTTTCAATGACCGCATCGTCTTGCGCAATTGTTTTCTCACATCCTTTTGTGTTCGACCGATGTCCTTTTTGTCGGACGCGACCAGTTTTAATCGATCCTTTCTTGTTTTGCGAAATTGTTTCTGTGCATCTTTTATTGTAGATTTGACCACCGAGCGTTCCAAATCCGATAAATAATACGAACGTAATATTTTGCGAAAGTCCTTCATTTTCGTTTTATGTGCATCTGCAAATAAGGTTAACCCGTCATCCAACTCTTTAATATGCGCATCATATCCGTCCAACTCTTTGCGCAACTGAGCAACTCTTGGATGCATTTGGCTTAATTCGTCGAATTGGGGGGTAGCAACCGCGTTTTTACCGCATTCATATTTTAATGTATAATACATCCCCTTTTGAAATTTGGCCAATTCCTCTGGTGATTCTTTCAACCGTTCGCTCATTTCTTTTAATGCTTCCCTGCGATATAGTCTCTTATTTTTCATTTCTTCACGAATCGATTTTACAGTTTGTTTAATATCTTTCGTCTGTGCACGAGCTTCTTTTACTAGTGCACGTATTTTAGAATTCGCAATCTTTAAACACCCCTTTTTTACAACCCCATCATATTCATCGCAAATATCTCGTAACGCGTAAAAACGTGTCGCGTCGAGGTCTTTCATATCCGACTCAATTTTCGCATTTTCAGTTTCGATTCGCCCCTTTATTTCTTGGACATCCTTATCCATAGTTGATCGCACAAATCGCTTATCCATGAGCGAAATTTCTTGGATATTTTTCACCAAAGGAACCATTATTTTTTTTAATTTTGGCTGCGCAAATTGACGTGCATCGCGTTCTCGGTTCAAATAACTTATATGCCCCGCAATATTATCCAAGTAATTGCGGCGGCCGTCTGGCGTAAATCCACCCTCTTCGTTTAAATATTCAGCAGAGAACACGGGAAATTGCGCCGGTATTTGATCATCCATCGGTTTACACAAATTTACCAATTTTATCATTTCCATCGGATTTTCAGTAACAGGAGTAGCAGTCATTAACAATACGCGAACCGACTCTCTTCCAGACATGGCGTATGAGTTCATTAAGGCACCGTGCAGCGCATTCATATCGGGACGTTCCAAGGATGATAAGTCACCACCACCATATAATTTGTGCGCCTCATCGATGATAAGCAGCGTTTTACGAAGGGGGTCTGACTCCCCATTGATCGACACCAATTGTTTGTAATAATTGTTCTCCTTGGACACCAAATTACTGAACTGTTTATATGAAATGGGGCGTATTCGCCAAGCCTTGGACAACATGCGCATTCGTTTTGCATGATCTTCTGGTAATGTAATACCATCGGCGACCATTGTCCGTATCTGCTCGTTACATATTTGATCAAACATATTTTTCCAAATATCGTTCTTCAATGTCGTTCGAGTTACCCACAATATTGTGTAACCTTGTGGATCAAAGTTTGATGTAGCTGCAGCAATTGCAGAACAAGTTTTTCCGGTTCCAGTGCTGTGCCACAATAACATACCTTTCACCGGGCACTGGGGAGTGAAATATTGTTTTATAAATCGCTGAGTGGGTGTATATTCAATTTGCACCGCACCGCCCTTTTTAATATCCTCACATAAATTCTCCATTTTAACATCTGTCCATTTACAGTCAGAAAAAAACTTCTGAACATACTCGCGCGTCAATTTAAAGCCCATTGGTTTCGATTCCATACCACTTATCGTCTGACCCGAAGGTAGGCGTATCTGCATAGACGATCCAGTTGGGTCGGCAACTATCGGAGGAAGGTCGTCGACAATGAGTTTCGCACGAGATCGCTTGGGCGCCCCTCCGTCTTGGACATCGGGTATATTAAACGTGTGAACTTCTCGGTTTAATTCGTAATCAACCGATCCGTATATAGAAGTCTCTTCTATATCTGCCGCGAATCGAGCGAGCCGAATATCCACATTCATCGATTTCAAATACAAATCAAACGTAGATTCCGAATCCATAAATCCTGGTTGAATCGTCTCGGGAATGCTCATATCATACACAAAAACATGTAACGGCCAACCCTGTGTTGGGTGAAAAGTTAAACCCTTTTGTCCGCACGTGCGTGTTCCTCTACCAATAACCTGTTTTTGGTCAGCCGTATTTACACTTGGTTCGAAAATATGAATATATTTGATATCAAAGAGATCAATACCCTCTTTAAACCCGCTGTCCATAATTATAAACCGCACCTCCTTGCCGTGTATATTTGACGGACGTTGATTGAAATTTGATAACATTTGCTTTTTCAATTTCACATTGATTGGTTGATCGTATACGTTGACTGAAGACAACAGATAGAAATTCTTCCCTTGTGTTCGTTTTAAATGAGCCGTGTCGTACATTTCCAATTTCTGAAACCGCGATTTTGACCCCTTTTTTTTAGTACTGGGTGATTTAGGAGAATCGGCCCCACCAACTGTTTTTTTCGTTTGAATATCTTCATCGCTCCCCTCTTTGTCCTCATCTGTGTCTTCGTCACTTTCCTCTTCCTCGGAATCGTCGTCTTCTTCTTCATCCTCAAATACCCCCTCCATTGGTTCAAATTTGGGTAATTCTACATTCGCGGGCAAATCGGACGAAGGTCTTGGTGTATCTTCACGCACCTTTTTGGAAGTTGATTTTCGCTTCACTTTATCGTTTGGTGAAGATTGCTTTGCCTCCCCCTTTTTCTGTGCATTATATCCAAGATGAAACCCGCTAGCAATAAATGCCGACGCCAGCATGCGCGCGCCCTGAGTGCCCGATTTCACATCACAAAATATAAAATGTTTGTATCGTTGACCATCGCGTTGCATGTCTGTGGCGTCTAACTTGGTTATGTTCGAAAGTAGCGCATCTAATTTGGGAGAGCGTTCGGACATATCGTTTAGTAGCATTTCAGGGTCAAATGTATCGGAATCAAATTTATATACAGAACCCGACTTACTCCAGTTTGATTTTTTTCGAATACAATCAGAGTTATACGACATAAGCTGATTTTTTTTCAATAGAGTCTCTAAATTGACCTCCATGATTATGTATATATCTAACTGATATATTTAGACGACGAACCCCTTCAATTATAGCCAGCAGATTTCACTCTGAAAACTTCGGCCTCCTCCAATAAAGTATGCGACTAGTATATAAATGACTACACTCGGAGGACCATATCAGGGATATTCCCCAAAACAAACTACGTTGAACTATAAGGATGGTTCCCAAGCCGCCGTTCGTAGTATATTACGCAATGGATGGAATACGGCGTTCGCATCGGGCACCTATAACGGCAAAACTCGCGCAATCACGCCCTTTCGCGCTGTAAACAATTCAGGTGACTTTCTCGCACGCACGAATTACAAGTGTGGCGGACCAACCGGAATGAGCACATGTTCCATCGGATGGGCGGGCAGTAAAATTTATCTTGGTTCTTTGGTAAATAATTGTGACGATTCTGGAGTCCCGGGTGCATCCGGAAACGTTAAATATGTATACGATTCGTCCGATTACATAACATTTAGGCGTCAACAGGCGATAAATCGCAACTACAACGATTTAAAGAACGGTGGTGACCAATCAAACGGATCATATGTATCGCGCATGAGACACTTTTAGGCGCGAACTTCAATCCAATAAGACTTATTTGTTGATATAATGTATAACGCATAAACATGATATCAATGAGACCAATACTTCAACAGATAAACAATGCAGTTCTTGGAGGAGAACGAGCGATGCCCATGAAAGATATTACGTCCGATGGGAGTTCTTCATTCGCATTGAATCGAATGGCCTTTGCACGAAGGGGTGCGGTCGAGCAGGGTTCATCGCCCGAAAACAAATGGGTTGGCGGAAATCGAGATGCATCGAATGTGATTGCTAAGAATCGCATTCAATATATTGCGAACGGTTCTCTCAACGCCCAACCATTATATAGCGACACACAGAAGTTGTCGTTTACGACAAAAACAGATCAAAACACACAGCGTGATGCATTACATCGGACAAGATCGGGCGGGTCAAGAGTCCCTGCAAAAGTTACACACAAGTATACCAACCCACCAACATTTTACAATTAATGTGAGCGATTATTTCGTAGTATAATTTATATCGATTCAGTACAATGTATGCGTATTTAGCCGAGTTTCTTTCCACATTATTTTTCGCCTA
>Ga0209353_10000372_pt1 | contig 27627 bp, 20 predicted proteins | sample LauGreSpBDMM15SD_2_FD_187561 | JGI IMG/M metagenome (GOLD analysis project Ga0209353, IMG submission 187561) | Freshwater lake microbial communities from Lake Michigan, USA - Sp13.BD.MM15.SD (SPAdes) (version 2) | ecosystem: Environmental > Aquatic > Freshwater > Lake | place: Lake Michigan... | reverse complement strand
GAAATATCTACATTCAAGCTATGAAACTTGCAGACAATGGTGATTACAATTTGTTAACTAGATTAATTAGCGAAGAATTGATTCCCTTTTGATTCATGTTCACTCAAAAGACGCAGAACCATTTCATTAACTTTAGACTTTGCAACTTGTTGATCTTCTAGAGACATTGTAGAAAAAATAGTATCCGTCAAGACTTTAGAGAGAAAGCCTTTTTCTTTAAGTTTGGGATATTTATCGTAGAATTTCATTGTAAAACAAAGATAGATAAAAAAAAATATAAACACTACTGCTAACATCAAACTTACTCACCATGCGGTTTGTGCTTCGGTGGACAGTTTGACGCATTGATTTCAACCATTTTACTTTATATTTACTTCAGCGAACCCGCATGTTGCGCAAGTTTGTACACATTTAAACCATCTTACTAAAAACTCACAATTAGTGCTAAGTGTTTAGTGTTGAATGTTTAGTAATAAAAATGTGTGTAAACCATCTTATACCAAACACAGATATTAAATAGTCTAATACATTTTGACAAATATTTCATTAAAAAAACACAAAAAAATTTAGTACATCCGCTTTGCGTTAGCGGGAGTCCCGAGAATATCGGGATTGTTTGAGCTTCCCGAAAAAATCGGGACGAGTGCCGAACACGCGACCCGAAGGGTAACGCCCTAATATTTATTTCATAACACATTGTAAATAAGTTCCTATTGAAAATTTATATCTTTATAAAAATCACCTAAAAAATTTTCAATTTAATTTAAAAAAATCCCCCTAATCCCAAATAAAATTTCCTGAATTATAAAACTAAAGTTTACACAAATGGTCTATATTAAAAATGTATTTGGTATTACTCAACACTCACAACTCACCACTCTAAACTCTAAACTAAAAACTCTAAACTCTAAACTCTAAACTAAAATAATGAGAGTAGTAGCAGAAATTACAGACAAGCCTTGTCGCATTACCATTTTTAACTGGAACAATAAATATTTGTTAAAGTTAGAATACGGCAATTACGAACAAACCTATAAAATAGCAGCCATGGATTTGAGTGGAGATGATGACATTAAAAATTGCCTCACGGACGAATTCATCAACAAAGCCATGCACCGTTTTATGGACATGGAAAAAGATTTTTACGAAGCCGTTGCGACAGTTTAGGAGGCACTTTTGATGACTTCGGCTGAAGGAGTAGTAAAATGAAAATGATTCAACACCAACTCAATCGCCAGCCTCATTGCTTCATTGATTGGATATTGCTTTAAACTTAGGTGATAATCTATTTCAGTTAAACGCGTATAGTATACATTTGCCATGGGCAACTCCAAATGATTTTTTGCCTGTTCAGCAATGTTTTTAACTTCTTCAGGAAAATGATTTTTTATTTCTTTACAGGTAATCAAGTCAGGTTGTCCCAATTTGTCTTTGGCAAATGAATACCCAAATAACCTACACACCAACGGCCTGAATGCATAATCAGCACAAGCTCCCTTGCGAACCATGGCTTTTATGGGTTCATACAATATACATAATGGCGTATTGGTTTCCACCAGTTTATCATACAACTCTTCTGCACAATTGTTCAAATACACATGAAAAGCATAAGGAAGTAATTCTAAAATCGTGGCTTCTATATGGGGAGACTGACAACATTTGGAACATCCTGAAATACAGGAATAATTTGCTTGTTGCTGAAATACAGTAAGGTCTGCGGTCAGGGAAGCATAGAGTGCTTCTACTTGATGTACCGTTGTTTCAAGATTAATCATAAAAGGTATAAAATTAAATTCCGATGCGAAAAAGAGTCGAAAGGGCTGATTCAAAAGGTAGTTTAAATAACTGGGATTTTAACTATTTATTATCAAATGACTGGTATTAAATACCAAATTCAAAAAAACACAATAAATCATAGGTCTTTTTTGTTTTTTATATAGTTTTGTAGTTAGGTCAAATGAAAACAAAAAAACACATATCTCATTCAATCGCTGCAATTACAATGGCAATGCTGTTGTTGTGCTCGGTGGTGGCTACTGTAATGGTGCCACATCAAGGATATGTGTCAAAAGTTGAAAAGCAAAAAGCCAAGGAACCAGTTTCGCAGCACATCAATGTTAGCCATGAATATGCAGCGGTAATTCCTTCTTTTAATGTTCCTTTCTTAGCAATTCAAATTGATTTGTTCCATTCATTTGAAGCCGTTTTATTGCCATTGTTGTTTGTCGTACAACCCTTAGCATTTGTCAACAGTTATCTTTCGAATTTTTTGTGTCATTTTATTTCACCCAGGGCACCTTAGTAGTTTACAATTTTTCCCGCAAAAACGTGACAGGCTAGTTAACGGTTGAGTGGACTAAATTTTCTTTGTCTCATTCAAAGATGTTGAAGTCTTCCGTTTTTATATTTATTCTCACAATTCAATACTTTAAATTAAAACAATGAAAAACAAATCGCTTATCGTAGGACTTACGGTGATAGTATCTTTACTGTCCATCTATTTCCTTTCCTTTTCACTTGTATCGCAGTCGGTACAAAAAGATGCTGCTGCTTATGCTACAGATAAATCTGGCAAAGTAGATTTCGCAAAAAGCCAAAACTACCTTGATTCTATCTGGTTCAAACCAGTATTCAATTTTTTAGGCATAGAATACACTTACAAAGAAATCAAAGAACAAGAATTACAATTGGGACTTGATTTACAAGGTGGTATGCACGTGGTTTTGGAAGTTTCTCCTGTAGAAATTATCAAAGTTATGGCAGGATCAAAAGCCATGGACCCAAGCTTCAAAGAAACGTTAAAACGTGCTGAACTGGCACAAAGAAACAGCCAAGAGAAATTCATCAACTTGTTTTATGAAGCGTTCAAAGAAGTAAATCCTTCTAAAAACTTAAGCGCTTATTTTACCAATTCATTGACAAGAGGTAGAATTAATTTTGATACTCCTGATGCCAAAGTGATCAGCACTATTGATGGAGAGATCAACGATGCGATTGACCGTTCGTTCAACGTTCTTCGTAGTCGTATTGACCAATTTGGTGTTATTCAACCAAACATTCAAAAACTACAAGGTACTGGCCGTATCCAATTGGAGTTACCAGGTATTGATAACCCAAAACGTGCGCGTAAATTATTACAATCTGCTGCGGTACTTGAATTTTGGAATGTAGTTAAAAACAGCGAATTTGAACCATTCGTAGTTCAAACTGAAAAATACTTAACTGCACAAGCCAAATTAAAAACCGGAAAAGGTGATGCATTGTCAACCGATACTTCAGCGGTTGCTAAAGGTGATAGCGCGAAATCAAATAGCTTAGAAAGTAAATTGTCTAAAAAATCTTCTGACACTACTAAATTGGCTAAAAAGGATTCAACCAAATCTTCACTTGATGGTTATTTTTATCCTTACTACAACTCATTGTTGGTAAAATTAAAAGATACCGCGAAAGTTGCTGCATTGATTGCACAACCTGAAATTCAAAAATTTGTTCCTTCAAATGTTACTTTTAGTTGGGCAAGCAAAACAATGCCAGGCAAAGACAATGAAGAATTGATTTTGTTGTATTTGTTGAAAAGGGGCGCGAATGGCAAACCCATTTTATCAGGAGAAGATGTAAGAGATTCAAGAATTGACAATGATCCAGCAGATGGTTGGGGCGTTTCTTTGAATTTGAATACCGATGCCGTTCGTAAATGGAGAATGGCAACAGCCAGCGCATCCCAAGACAAAAGACCGATTGCGATTGTATTGGACAATGCCGTGTATTCTGCACCCAACGTAAATGGAGAAATTCCAAACGGTAGTTGTCGTATTTCTGGAGGCTTTGAAGTGGAAGAAGCAAAAGATTTAGCCAATATCTTGAAATCAGGTAGAATGCCTGCACCAACCAGAATTGTGGAAGAAGCGATTGTTGGTCCAAGTTTGGGTCAGGAAGCGATTAACCAAGGTTTAATATCTATGGTGATTGCACTTGGTTTGGTGGTGTTGTTTATGTTTGCCTATTACAGTGGTGGTGGTATGATTGCCAACATTGCCTTGTTGTTTAACGTGTTGTTTGTGGTAGGTATTTTGGTACAGTTCCATTCTGTATTGACATTGCCAGGTATCGCGGGTATCGTACTTACAGTAGGTATGGCCGTAGATGCAAACGTACTTATTTTTGAAAGGATAAGGGAAGAATTAAGAGCAGGAACTTCAATGGTACGTGCTGTTGAGTTGGGTTATGACAAAGCATTTAGCTCTATCTTTGACTCCAACGTGACGACGTTATTGTCTGCCGTGATTTTGTTCTTCTTAGGTTCAGGTCCAATCAAAGGATTTGCCATTACCTTGATCATCGGTATTTTCTGTTCATTCTTTACAGCCGTTTATATTTCAAGAGTAATCTTGGTATGGTTTGTCACTAAAAAGAATCCTACAAATATTGGTTTCCATACCGTATTCTCTAAAAACCTATTCCAAAACTTAAATTTCGATTATATCGGTAAAAGAAAAGCAGCGTATGCTTTCTCTATTTCATTATTGGTATTAGGAGCGGTAAGTATAGTTGCTCAGGGAGGTTTAAACTTAGGGGTTGATTTCAAAGGTGGTCGTAGCTATATCGTTCAGTTTGCTGAACCTGTTTCTGCTTCTGATTTGAAAGTAAACCTTTCTGATGCTTTTGCGCAAACTGGTACAGAGGTAAAAACTTTTGGATCAAGCAGCAAAGTGAAAGTAACCACCAGTTATTTGATTGATGATGAATCAGCGGATGGTGATAAAAAAGTGGAAGACGCTTTAAGTGCTGGTTTGACTAAATATAAAAACAGCAAGTTTGAAATTTTGAGTTCTTCAAAAGTAGGTCCTACCATTGCAGATGATATTAAAACCTCTTCATACTGGTCGTTGTTACTGTCATTGGTTGGTATCTTTATTTATGTGGCTTTCCGTTTCAAAAACCGTTCATTTGGTTGGGGTGGTGTTATTGCCTTGTTGCATGATGCTGCGATGACTGTAGCAGTGTTCTCTATCGTGCGTTGGTTCGGTATTTCTTATGAAATTGACCAGGTATTTGTTGCGGCTATATTGACTATTGTGGGTTACTCCATCAATGATACCGTGGTAATGTTTGACCGTGTAAGAGAGTTTTCAGAACAAAATCCAGCAATGGCCGAAAACAATAAAGCACAAGTATTGAATGATTCTATCAACCATACCATGAGTCGTACCATTATGACAGCAATGACAGTATTTATGGTGGTAGCTATCTTGTTTGTATTTGGTGGAGAAATTCTTAGAAGCTTCTCTTTTGCCATGTTGATTGGGGTAATATTTGGTAGTTATTCTTCTATCTTTATTGCGGTACCAATTGTACTTGACTTGAGTAAAAAATCTTTGGTAGAACCCGTTAAACAAAAAGTGGTTGAAGAAACTATTTAAGTAATTTCAAACAAAAAATAGGTTAAATGAAAAGAGTCCCGATGCGTATTGGGACTCTTTTTTTGTGGGTTTAATTTTTAAATTGAAGTCTTAGTCTGTCGAATATATTTCACTTAATCGATTGCTTGAATGTTTTTTTAGTGAATAATACGGTTGAATTGTTTTCATGTATGATTTAAGCATCAATAATTTTTGTGCGTACAATTTTAGATAGCTGAAGGTATAATTTTTAGGTATATTAAAATAAACTCTTTATACTTGTTGATTGAAATAAAACCTTATAATGAACAATTTATTTAGAACCAAGTCATTAAATCAAATTTTGAACGATGCCGATTCGTCTGAAAAAGGCCTCAAAAAAACATTAACCGCTACGAGTTTGGTGGCATTGGGTGTCGGAGCCATCATCGGTGCCGGATTATTTTCACTCACCGGAATTGCAGCCGCCACCAATGCTGGCCCAGCAGTAACCATCTCTTTTATCATTGCTGCGGTTGGATGTGCCTTTGCCGGTTTGTGTTATGCCGAGTTTGCGTCCATGTTACCCGTAGCCGGTTCGGCCTATACCTATTCTTATGCCACTATGGGTGAGTTTATCGCCTGGATTATTGGTTGGGATTTGGTGTTGGAATATGCCGTTGGAGCCGCTACTGTTGCCATTAGCTGGAGCCGCTATTTGATTAAACTCTTAGAAAAATTTCATGTCGCCAATATTCCATACCAATGGATGATGTCGCCGTTTGAAACCATTGTCGTAAATGGGGAATCCATTACCGGAATATTGAATTTACCTGCTGTTTTTATTACCGTATTGATGTCATTGTTGTTGATCAGAGGAACACAAGAATCTGCCAAGTTCAACGGTTTTGTAGTCGTATTGAAAATTACGGTGGTCATTGCGTTTATTGTGTTGGGCTGGAGCTATATCAATCCTGCCAATTATGCCGATTATATTCCTGCCAATACAGGTAAGTTTGAAAATTTTGGTTGGACAGGCATGGTCACTGGTGCTGCGGTAGTATTCTTTGCCTTTATTGGTTTTGATGCTGTGTCTACAGCGGCACAAGAGGCAAAAAATCCACAGCGAGACATGCCCATCGGTATCTTAGGATCTTTGCTTGTTTGTACGATTTTGTATGTACTGTTTGCACACGTTTTGACCGGACTTGAAAACTACAAAAACTTTATTGGCGAAGCCGCTCCTGTGGCCAAAGCCATTGCAAACACCCCTTATGTATTTTTGCAGGAATTAATTATCATCGCCATTTTGGCTGGTTATTCTTCTGTGATTATGGTATTGTTACTTGGCCAATCGAGGGTGTTTTATTCGATGTCAAGAGATGGATTGTTGCCAAAAATATTCTCAGACTTACATCCTAAATTTCAAACACCTTACAAATCCAATTTGTTGTTTGCCGTATTGGTAAGTGTATTTGCTGCTTTGGTTCCAGTTTCCATTGTTGGAGAAATGACGAGTATCGGTACCTTGTTCGCTTTTGTGTTGGTATGTGTCGGTGTATTGATTCTCCGTAAAACCCAGCCCAACGCGCCACGTTCATTCAGAACGCCATTGGTGCCTTTAGTTCCTATCTTAGGGATTTTGGTATGCCTGTTTTTGATGTATTCATTGCCTGGAGAGACCTGGGTTCGTTTGATTGTTTGGATGGGAATCGGTATTGTCATCTATTTTGGTTACAGCAAACACCACAGCAAACTCAGGAAATCAAATGATGCGTTATAAGTGTTGAATTATCGGTATATCAAAAAGGCTTAGTTTTCATGTGAAGACTAAGCCTTTTTGATGTTATACTGGTTTGAATTTTTTAAAGAATAACATTTTTATTGAAAGGGAATATAATTTTATTGAATTCCATTACGTTAATATTCGAAGAATAATTGAAAGCAGACGTTTACAGTCTTTTTTAGGCAAATTAAAATTTCTTGTGTTTTTGCTTGACATGTTGTAAAGTATAATTATCTTGCGAAAGCTTTGAAAAGTTTTTATTATAGACATTCAAAGCTCCTCAAGTTAAAAGCTTCGTTTTTGTTGCTTTAAAACAATAACCCTCACTAAAATAATCAATCCAAGAGTAGGCCCTGGCTTCACTCATTTTTAAAATTTCGTATGTACAATATCGATCAGCTGAATGACAAATTATTGTCAGAATTAAAAGAAATTGCCGAAACCCTTGGCATTAAAAGCTATAAAAAATTAGCGAAAGAAGAACTCGTTTACAAAATTCTTGATCAACAGGCTATTTTACCGGAAGTTGAGGCACCCAAATTAATTGTCGCGCCCAAAAGGACTCCTGTTGCTAAAGTAAATCAGGAAACAAAATCTACTCCTGTCGCAAAAAGAATTCCTATTGCCGAAGCAAGTGCAAAACCAGTTGCTCCAAGGAAACCAGTAGTAGAATTGTCTTTTGATAAACCAGCAGAAAAAACCATAGAAAAACCCATTGAAAAAAGGGTAACTCCAGAAGCTTTCAACGAAGAGCCAAAAATTCGACCTCGTGTGAAGCGCGAAAACGTTCAGGAAATTGTTATCCCTACAGACATGGATCCTGCTTTTCTTCCTTCTACAGAAGTATTGGGAGAAGAAGTGCCTTTCTCTACCAATGTGGTAAGTAACCCAGAAGTTGAAGCAAAAGAATTGGAAACAAATGCCACTTCAGGCAATGAACAACAATTCCCTCCAAGGGATGTTATTCGTACCCGAATTGCTCCAGCTGCAGCTCCTGTAAGACAAACTGCTACAGCAATTCCTCAAAGCAATGTCAAAGATTTTGACGGCATTATCTTGAATGAAGGGGTGCTTGAAATGATGACTGAAGGCTATGGCTTTTTACGTTCTTGCGATTACAATTACTTAGCCTCTCCTGATGATATTTATGTGTCACCTTCTCAAATCAAATTGTTTGGTTTAAAAACGGGAGATACTGTGAAAGGTCAAATTCGTCCTCCGAAAGAAGGAGAAAAATATTTTGCATTGTTGAGAGTGGAAACCATCAATGGCAAAACCACAGAAGAAATTCGTGACAGGGTTCCATTTGAATATTTAACCCCATTGTTCCCTCAGGAAAGATTGAATTTAAGTACTGGTTCAGGCCAACTTTCAACACGTATTTTGGACCTTTTTGCCCCAATCGGTAAAGGACAACGTGGGATGATTGTGGCACAACCTAAAACGGGTAAAACGGTATTGTTAAAAGATATCGCCAACGCTATTGCACAAAACCACCCTGAAGTTTACCTGATTATTTTGTTGATTGATGAACGTCCTGAAGAGGTAACGGACATGCAACGCAATGTTAGAGGAGAAGTAGTTTCTTCTACGTTTGATGAGCAAGCTGACCGTCACGTAAAAGTTTCTAACATGGTGCTTGAAAAAGCAAAACGTATGGTAGAATGTGGTCATGATGTGGTTATTCTTTTGGATTCAATCACCCGTTTGGCCAGGGCTTACAATACGGTATTGCCATCTTCTGGAAAAATTCTTTCTGGTGGGGTCGATGCCAATGCATTGCACAAACCTAAGCGTTTCTTCGGTGCGGCTCGTAACGTAGAAAATGGTGGTTCATTGACCATCATCGCTACAGCATTGATTGAAACAGGTTCTAAAATGGATGAGGTTATCTTTGAAGAATTCAAAGGTACTGGTAACATGGAACTTCAATTGGATAGAAAATTAGCCAACAAACGTGTTTATCCTGCCATTGACGTTCCTGCTTCTGGTACACGTCGTGAAGACTTGTTGATGGACAAAGACGAATTGGCCAGGGTTTGGATATTGCGTAAATACATGAGTGACATGACTTCCATTGAAGCCATGGAATTCTTACAAGATAAAATGAAAGGTACCCGTAGCAATGAGGAGTTTTTAACTTCTATGAACGGATAGTACAAGTGTTTAATGTTGAATGTTTAGTTTTGAGTACAACATTAAACATTCAATATTAGATAACAGGAGAATCCTGTTATAAGAGCTTAATCTGATGATATGTTTAGGTGTTGGGACTAAAGTGATTTACTTAAAACTAAGCACTAAAAACTAAAAACTCAGAATAGGTAACTCTAAACAATAAGCTAAAAATGGCAAATGTAGTAGCAATTGTTGGTCGCCCGAATGTGGGGAAATCAACTTTTTTTAACCGTCTTATAGGCGAGCGTCAAGCGATAATGGACAATGAAAGCGGTGTAACCCGTGACAGGCATTATGGTTTTGGAGAATGGTTGGGTCGTAATTTTACGGTCATAGATACAGGTGGTTACGTAACAGGTTCTGACGATATTTTTGAAGGTGAAATTCGTAAACAAGTTCAATTGGCTATTGATGAAGCCAGTGTAATTTTATTTATGGTGGATATCAACGAAGGCGTTACTGGTTTAGACCAGGAATTTGCCAATGTGCTCCGTAAATGTGCCAAGAAAAAACCGGTATACATTATTGCCAATAAGGCCGATACTCCGGTAAAATCTAACTATTATGGTGATTTTTATGCCCTTTCTGTTGGGATAGAAATATTCCCAGTTTCCTCTCAAAATGGATCAGGTACAGGTGAATTGTTAGAAGAAGTGGTGAAACACTTTGAATCAGAAGACCTTGAGAATCCTTATGAAGGTATTCCTCATTTTACGATTTTGGGCCGTCCAAACGTGGGAAAATCTTCTTTGTTGAATGCTTTAATTGGTAAAGAAAGAAGTATTGTGACCAACATTGCAGGTACTACGCGTGATGCCATTGATACGCATTATACCCTTTATGATAAAAACTTCATCATCACTGACACCGCCGGTATTCGTAGAAAAGCGAGGGTAAAAGAAGATATTGAGTTTTATTCTGTGATGAGGTCTATCCAATCTTTGGAAAGAACAGATGTATGTATTATCATGCTAGACGCTTCTTTAGGATTAGAAGCACAAGACATGAACATTATTGGCCTTGCCCATAGAAATAAAAAAGGGATAGTTTTGGTCATCAATAAATGGGATTTAATAGAAAAAACTTCCAAAACGGCGAAGGAATTTGAAGATTCCATACGTAAAAAACTCGCGCCTATCGATTATTACCCTATTGTTTTTACTTCTGTTGAAACAAAACAAAGAATTTTTCAGGTATTAGAGAAGGCAGAAGAGGTGTATCAAAACAAAGTGATGCGTATTCCGACTTCAAAATTGAATGACCTCATTCTGAAAGATATAGATTACAATCCACCTCCCGCAGCGAGAGGTAATTATGTAAAAATCAAGTATTTAACACAGCTCCCAACCCATTCTCCCACTTTTGTATTGTTCTGTAATCATCCCGATGAGATACCAGAATCGTACACCCGTTACCTTGAAAATAGGTTCAGAATTCACTTTGGATTTGAAGGAGTACCGATAACTATCATCTATAGGAAAAAATAAATGCCCAAAGTTTTTTGATAAATCAAAAACTGTGTATATTTGTCTTACTAAATCATTTTAAAATCTATTACTATTATGAAAAAAGTATTTGCTATTCTAGCTGTTGCTAGTGTGTTTGCGTTCGCATCTTGCGGCGAGAAAAAAGCTGAAGGTGAAGCTGCTGTTGATTCAACTGCTGCTACTGAAGCTGAAGTTGTTGCTGATTCTGCTGCAACTGCTGCTCCTGCTGATTCTGCGAAAGTTGATTCTGCTGCTGCTGCTGCTGCTCCTGCTGCTGCTGAAGAAAAACACTAATTCCAGTTTAGGAAGAAGATTAAAAAGTCCCGATTTTATCGGGACTTTTTTTTTAAACATAAATTCGACTTATGAGTGTTCCGAAGCATACTAGTCCAATGCATACTTTTGAGAAATTTTTCCCTACAGAGGCTGTAGAATATTGTTTTGAACTTTGGAAAAAACACAACTTTAAATTTATCATTTCTAAAAAAAGAAGCTCCAAACTAGGCGATTATCGTTATAGTTTTGTGGATAAATCCCATACAATTACTGTTAATGGTGATTTGAATAAATTTTCCTTTACGGTAACTTTCATTCATGAAGTCGCACATTTGGTAGCCGGAGTGGAATATGGCAGAAAAAAATTACCCCATGGTACTGAGTGGAAAGCAACTTTCAAGTCTTTGATGCTACCCATACTTCACAATAAAGTTTTCCCGCCCGATGTATTGGTGCCATTGCAGTTATACCTCAAAAATGCCGGCGCATCGTCCTGTTCCGACCCTCAGTTGTTAAAAGCTTTACAACAATATGATCATTGGCACGATGGTTTGGTGTACCTTTCTGACATTCAGGAAGGAGAACTGTTCGAGTTCAATAAGCGCGTATTTAGAAAGCATGAATTAAGACGTACAAGAGCACTTTGTGTTGATGTGAGCAATGACAAACGGTACTTAATTGCAGAAGTGGCCAAGGTGAGTAGAAAGACAGTATAATTAAGAGTTCTCAGTTTATAGTTCTCTGTTTACAGTTTTTTTGTTAAAAGTAATGTACATATCAATTTTAAAAAAAAATATAGAACTTGTAAACCGTAAACGGAGAACTGTAAACCAAAAAAAGTGAACCGAAAATTGAAAATTCTTTATATCCATCAGTATTTTAAAACACCCCAGGAAGGAGGCGGAATTCGCTCTTACCATATCGCGAAAGCAATGGTAGCTGCTGGACATGAAGTGGAAATGCTTACTGCGCACAATCAACCTGAGTATGTTAAGAAAATTATGGAAGGCATTACAGTACATTACCTGCCTGTAGCCTATGACAATTCTTTTTCTAAAATAAGGCGAATAATGTCCTTCATGTCTTTTTTTTTAAAAGCGACTAAGTTGTCATTTAAATTGAAAAAAGACCTGATTTACGCCACCAGCACCCCATTATCAATTGGTGCAATTGCTTTGTGTGTGAAATGGATTACGAAAACGCCGTACATTTTTGAAGTCAGGGATTTGTGGCCCAAAGTTCCTATTGAGCTGGGCTTTATTCGAAACCGTTTTGTAATTGGTGTTTTGAATTCTCTTGAAAAACTAATTTATAAAAATGCCAAACATATTATTGCTCTATCGCCTGGTATAAAACAGCATATCAGTCAATTTAATACGCCAATTGCTATCGTTCCTAATTTTGCAGATACGGCTTTTTTTCAAGCCACCGAAACGCCTGTTAACGATAAACTCACCATTTCTTATATTGGTACAATAGGATTTGCAAATGGATTGGACACATTGATTGATTTGGCTATTGTTGCTCAAAATAGTTATCCCAATCAATTTCAGTTCAATATCATGGGAGATGGTGCTGAAAAAAATAAGCTTCAGGCTAAAGTTACTGCTTCAGGCATTTGTAATGTTACTTTTCATGACTTTTCTGGTAAAGAAAAAGTGCGACTGTTAATGCAAAATGCTGATGTCATGTATGTTTCCTTTGCTCCTTTTCCTATACTAGGAGAAACGACAAGTCCAAACAAATTTTTTGATGCGCTTGCCATGAAAAAAGTGATTGTTGTTAATTTTGAAGGCTGGCTGAAGGAGCTTTTATTTACCCATCATGCCGGATTTTTTCATGACGCCAAGCATCATGACAAATTGCTACTACATCTTCTTGAAGCCAAAAAAAATGCAGTTCTTTGGGAAAACATGTCCCTTTCAAGTGAAAATTTGGCTATTAATAATTTTGAACTTAACCATCACCTGAGTAAGATTATTGGACTGCTTTAACTCCTTTTTTTGATTTTTTTTGTCACTGCATTCATGTCTTGTTTTTTATTTTCAAATTAAAGGGAGTTTTTGAACTCAAAAAAAATCCCTTTGAAATGATTTTTATACACTCTTTTTGTTGGACATAACTAGGACATTTTTGAGAAAATAATGTCTTTGTCGAAATTTTAAAAGGTCTTTTCTATTCTTAAATACCCCTATTTTCCCTTTTAATCAATCATTTTTACAAAAATGCAAAAAAGCTACATTTGTTTAGTGAAAAAAAATGATAGAATAGTACAATGCTTATTAGCCAAAACTTTTTTAGATTTGTGTGTTCCCTAAATCAAATCAAGAATAAAAGTGCGTTGTGGATGTGCAAACCATTTTCTGCTACAAACTTGCATTTATAAGTGTTAAACATGTATTTGTTAAATTGATTAAACCTGAAGCATGAAAAATAAACTGACTACACTTCTTTTGCTGCTGCTTTTCACCTTTGCTGCCAAAGCTCAAATTATTGAAAAAGAACATGTTACTCAAGAGTTAACCATTCGTCCTAATTATAAAAATATAGTAGGCTATTATACTTCTTGGGAATGGTACAAAAGGGCTGGCCTTACCGCTCCGGGTAATATGGATTTCTCTAAATATACCATCATCAATTATTCGTTTTTTCAAACAGACAAAGAGGGGAACTTGTGGGGAACAGATGCTTGGGCAGATTCAATTTTGCTGAGAGGTAAATACGATTACAATGATCCAATTCAACCTGCTTATTTTCCCAATACGTCTTTAATTGATTTGGCTCACGTGGCTGGTGCAAAAGTAATGGTGTCTATTGGTGGTTGGACATTGTCAGAAACTTTTCCTGTAATGGCTTCTACGGCAAAAGGAAGAGCAAATTTTGCCCATAACTGTGTCTTACTTTTACACAGGTATAGTTTTGATGGGATAGACATTGACTGGGAATATCCTTGTTATGCTGAACATAAGGGTACGCCAGCCGATAAAGAAAATTTTACACTATTAATGAAGGCTATTCGTGATTCGATAGATGTTTATGGCACTAAAGTAAATCAAAAAATGCTTTTAACCGCTGCTTTTGGTGCACAAGATGTTAGAAATGAAGCGATTGAATGGGATAAGTTAAAAGATATCATGGATTTCTTTAACATGATGTGTTATGATTATAATGGTAGCTGGAGTGAAAATGCTTCTTTTAATGCGCCATTGTATGCGCCCGCTGTAGGTGATACCAATGCCTTAGACAATACTTTTAGGCGTTTGGTGCATAAATACCATGTTTCTCCAAAACAAATTAATTTAGGGGTAGCCTTTTATGGCAGGTCTTTAATGGGTAAAGAAGGCACCAAATTAGACATTTATGGTACTGAACACAAGGGTTGCCAAGATACCATTACTTTCGTTCCTGATTTAGGGGGAAGTTTATATTGGAATATTCTTTTACAAAAAGATAAGTTCGATGAAAAATGGGATGATAAAGTGCAAAATCCTTATTTGATAGGAAAAACGGTCAATACGTATTTAGATTATGATGACCCTCGCTCTATTAAACTGAAAGCACAATATGTAAAAGACAAAGAAGCTGCCGGGGTAATTATTTGGGAAATTTCTGGTGATGTGGTTGAAAAAGGGGTTGGATCGGGTGTAGTGGCATCCACTCCTTTGATTGATGCCTTGAACTCGGTTTTACAAACAGCTCGCAAAAAACCTATTCCTAGACGTTGGAGAGATCCTGTAGTGAAAATTGAAAAAGAAAAAGGTTGGAGAGCGAAAGCCATCAAACAAAATATTAAAAATATTTATAAAAAAGGAGAAACGCCTACTTCCAAACAATAGGTGCGTGTGCAGTAAAATAAACTAATTAACCTAAAGAAAGTATTTTAATGCTGAAAAATTACTTTACAAAAGTCTCTAGTCTCTTGCTTTGTGCGTCATGTTTAGGTACCAACCTATATGCCTCAGCAAAATCAGACAGTACTTCCTCGCAACAGAATTTTGCTAGTAGCTCTCCTCAAGAGTTAGGCTTGGTAAATTCTTACCTAAGATCCTTAAAACTTCGTTCGGCTGCCAAAACAAATGAGTTTGGCTATGAAAATGGCAGTAAATTAGGGCTATTCAAAAATGAAATCAATGTAAGTGGTACCGTTCGTTTCTTGACGATATACAGGGATATGGGCGATTCTTACGCGGATATGTCTACCTCCAAGAAAAATATTTCATTTGTTGATTCACCTATCAGTAATACGGGTGGGTTTTGGAGTGGCTATCCTATGTTTGAGTTAAACATCGCTTCTAAATTCAGTAAGAACACTGACTTTAATGTGGGGTATTCTTTTATCAATTTCATGAAAGGAAATGCTTCTTCAGATGTTCCAAATAGCACTTTGCTTACCAATATGCAAAACCTAAGGGCTGGCGGTACATTCCATACAGCCATTGGTAAATTTGCTTTTCAAGCGGGGTCTATTCTTCCTGCCAAATTGAGTAAGTTTTCTATGGGCCAACCTATTTACAGAGATGATTATTTCGATCGTTTGCCTTGGGATTGGTATAGAAATTCTTTCTTGAGATACGAAGACTATTACAACATCAAGTTAAACATGGGTGGTCAAAATGAAGGGCGTGCGTTGTTCTCTGGCTTAACCATGAATGGTAACATTATTCCTTTAGGACTTAATTTTACTGCTTTGTATGGTAGGTCAAGTCAAACAGCACCTTATTCAACGCAAACAGGTGCGTTTTTCCCAAGTATTTTATACGGTGGCCGTTTAGAGAAATCTTTGTTTACCAAAGATGTAAATGGTAAATATGCTTTCAACTATTATAGAAGAGAAGCAGATATTGATAATTTTTCTGGCATTGCTGATAACAATCAAATGATGACGTTGGATGCTGATATGCAATTCAAAGGTTTGAAATTGGTTGGGGAAGTTGCTTTTTCACAAATTAACAATACCGTAACCGATACTTTTAAAGTGGTGCCTAGAGAACTTCCTCCATTGCACAGGTCAGGGATTGGCTTTCAATTGAGAGCCGATGCGTCTAGAAAATTATTGCCTATTCCTTTGTCTGTTGACTTGTATTACATCGAAAAAAATGTAGTGAGTTTCGATGGTTCTATTCTCAATACCAATTCAAACTTCAGAACAAGTGGCATTGCTACCGAAAACAAATATGACCAAAACCTCTTGAACAATGTGGTGCAAGAAATTGGGCAATATGCCAACAATAGAAAAGGGATTACTTTAAAATCTAATTTTAAAATTCAAAAACTTTCTGTTGACTTGGGCTTAATGGTTTCTGAAGAAATTGAAAACATCAATGATTCTACCATCACTATTCAACACAGGGTAAACTCATTCACAAGATCTAGGTTCCATGCTTTCTTTATGGAAGGTGGTCCTTACAACAGGATTAGAAGTGTATTCAGAAGAGCGTACGAAAATATCGCCATTACCCAAGGAAATGCCAACAATAAAAAAGCTTTCAATGCGGCGGATGTATTGTTGATGTACAAAACGAAAATTTTTGGCAAAGACATCGTCTTAATGAATTACCATACTTATTCTACAGCAACCAGCCACATTAATTTGATGAATAATTTTAGCAACGATGCTTATACCCGTCAATATTATGTAGATGCGACCATTGCGTTCAAAGCCATGAAAAAAGTAATGGTGGTTGCCAATGCGGGTTATGAAAAGTTATTGGGCGGTGTAAATACTGTTAAAGACAAAGTTTCGGGAGGAACAGTGAATCAAAGGGGAAAATCATTAGGCTTCGGACTTGACTACGATTTCTTATCCACGGCAGGTTTGCATTTGCGTCACAAATGGTTTTCGCACGAAGATGTTAATTTTAGCTTAGACAAGTTCAATGGAACGGAAACTACCCTAGAATTAAAATTATTCTTCTAAAAAAACTTCAATCAATTCAGTATATCATTCTCATCATTAAAGAAATACAAAATGAAATTCAAAGCACTTATACTCCTTTCTTCAGTATGCTTGTCTGTAAATACATTCGTAAATGCCCAAAACGATTTTTACCTTAACGGAATGGGTAGGTTTCTGATCTCTGACAATAGATTAAGTGGTGGAGCACTTGCCGGAAACACTACTACGCCAAACAAAGGGGTAAGTGGTTACTCTATATTTGATTTAACACCCACCATTAAAGTGGGCGACAATTTAAAAGCATTGGTTACCCTTAGGTTAAAAAGCCCATTTGGGGCGTTCTTTGGTAATGGTACACAATACCAAATTCGTCAATTTCAAATCGGTGGTAAAATTGCTGGTTTGGTGACCTATGAAGTAGGCGATATCAATGTGGGTGAAGGCATGTCAAAATATGCCATGAATAACGCGGATGATTTATTTTACAAATACGAATCTCAAGTGTTTACACAAAGAAGACAAATTTTAGAATACGAAAATTTCAATTTTGGTAACAAATGGCGTTTACAAGGGGCACAAGCCCGCACAAAACTTGCCATAGGTGCTGTTGTTGATACCATTGGTGCGTATGGATTTGTAGTGAGAACCAATGCGACCAACGATGCAAACATCGCAGATAGAATTTTAACTGGTGGACGTTTGAGTTTTATTAAAAACAACATGTTGACTGCAAATGGAAATTATGTGGGCTTGTTAGATATTCCGGTTACAACCACTCAAAATGTGTATAAAAACCACGTGTTCATTGGTGATGCTACCTATGGTTTAGATTTAGGGGCAGTGGCTATCAAAGCGAATATTGAATCAGGTATTTCTACGTATGATTTCACTTCGCCTTCTGACTCGGTAAGTTATAAAGATTATTTTTACGATGGTGGTGTAAATGCTAATGTAAAAGGTTTACAATTAAACTTCTTTGGTTCTTATAAAAATGTTGGTCCTCAATTTTATAATCCTGCTGCGCAAACTAGAAGATTAAATGTTGATAACAGTCAAGGTTTGTTCGGTACTATTGGTGCTAATCCAAGAGCGATGACTTTGTTTGATCGTTACAGCAATGAGACGCAATACAACAGAACCTTGGTGACTACTTTAGGTAATTTCATGCCTCAATACAATAACGCAAGTCCTTATGGTACGGCGACCCCAAACAGAACGGGTATCACACTTGGTTTGGCAACCGATACTTCTACGAAGATTATCAATGCGGAATTGAAATACGAAATCTTGAAAGAGATTATCGGGGAAAACATTGCCGACCTGCGTAATTTTAATGTATTGACTACGGGTGCTTCTTTTGACTTAGGGAAATTTATTGCTTCTGAAAGAAAATATATGTTTTTAGTGGGATACAGAAATGAAGCTACCACAAGAGATGGTTTAGCAAAAATTGATTTGAAAAACAGTTTGCTTGATGCTGGTTTGTCTATCGAAATTCTTAAAAAATTAGACCTGCTATTGGGCTACAAAAAACTTACTTCTGTAGGAAATGAGCTTATCTCTGCTCGTACCATTGTGAATAAAGTAGACATTGCCACGGCTTATAAATTTAACATCGCACAAGATATCCTTTCTACTGGTGTAAACATCAAGTTTTCTACCAATTCATTCTTGAACATGACTTATAATTGGTCTACCAATACTACTGGTACAACTTCAAACAATTATAACATCAACCAGTTCTTCTTGAATCTAACTGTTAATTTGTAAGACATTAAAATTTACATTATGAAATTTACGACTGTCTATAAATCTATCGTCATTACAGCCCTGTCCACCTTGGTGCTAGCTGCCTGTACGCGTTCGTCTAAAGAGGAAGCTTTTTTAGGCCCAAAGGTGCTTCCTGCACCTGAAGGGTTTGCTATTCAAGGTGATTCCTTAGGGTTTAAATTTACCAATAGTGGTACAAGTGTTGATTTTTTGACTGGTACTTCTTATTTTGAATCAAAGTTTTCTAGTGAAGTTAGCTGGAAAGTGGCTATAGTGAGTAGGGCAAATGGGGCTGTTAAAACCTTAACGGGTACCAGTGCTACTTTAGACAATGTCACTTGCCCTTGGAATGGTGAATCTGATTATCTTTTGTTTAGCAATGGGGATTCTTGTGATGCCAACTTAACCATTACAGGGTATGCAGATGCTGCAAATGTCCTAAAAAAGACTTCTAAATCTTTTGTGATAGCCAAGTCAAAAGATTATGAAAAGGTAATTAATGGCATTAACAATCATACCATTGTGGATTTTGAACCCTCTCCTGGTGCGCCTGGTTTAACTGTGCCTTATTCAGATGCCATGGATAGTCCTTTTATTTCTAAATCAGAATATAGCGACAGGGCGCATGGTAAATACTCGCTATACTGTGCTGGAAATGATTTGAGTAACAATGGATACATTGGTGGTTTGGATATGATTAAGTTAGTAGGTTTGGTTGGTCTAGTGAAAGAAACCAATGCCAATGACGTGTATTTAAACATGTATGTTAAAGGTTTTGGTAAAATGAATACAGGCTTAACGCTTTTGTTTTATGAACTAGATTCACTTCATGTCGATAATCCGAAATCTATTGCAGGCGGCTTGGCTATTCCTGAAGGCTCTTGGGCTGGTTTGGCGAAATCAAACGACAAATGGATTAAACAAATCAATGTTGATTGGATAGGTTGGAAATTGGTAAGTGTGAAATACAGCGAATTTAAAAAACCAAACACTGATGGTTGTAACGGCAACTGTACTTTAGAACCACACAAAATGCGAGGCATGTCTATTGGTCTTGATTCTTATCCTGCAACAGGTTTCCCTGCTGAATTTGCGGTCGATAATTTTGTGATTACCGAAGGCGGTCCATTTAAACCTTAATTATAATTTCCTTAATGATATTATTTATGAAAGCATACCATTTTATCCTTATGACCTTACTCGCTTCGGTGTTGTTATGGGGTTGTAAACACAACAATATCGAAAATCAATTAGGCCCTGATTATTGCTCAGTTGTTGAAACACCATTTAAAAGAAATCCTAAAGACACCTTAGATTTTGCAAAATGGGGCGATACTTTGTCAGCTAAAATTTCGGGCAATTTAGAATGGAACATTACCATAAAAGGAAGAACCTCTCGTGCAGTGAAACGTTTTAGCGGGGTAAGTGCCGATGTGCTTAATTATTGGCTAGGCGAAACTGATACTTTGGCCTTTTTTGCCAAAGATGAATGGTGCGACATGACCTTTTCTAACAACTGTCAACCAAGTCAAACGAAGCCTGTTTACCTTAAGTCTAATCCTAATTACAATAAAATCGGTTATTTGCTAGACGATTTTGAAGGCAAGAAATTGAAATATGTACAAGGTAAATCTAATGATACCGTTTCTAGTATTTACCAAGGCTTAGATTCATTGTCTTTTCCTGCTATTCAAGGTAAAAAATTCTTGCGTGTAGCAGCCTTACCTAGAAACTGGTATGTGGGTGATTACAACATGAATTTTGTTAAAATATTACCAAATTTAGGGACCAGTGATCCAAACGAAGTGTACCTAAATTTTTTAATCAACAATAATGGAAATAAAACCAATGCAATAGCTTTAATTTTAAAAGAAACGGGAAAAAATAGAACTTTTAAAATTCCAGCAGATAAATTAAACGGTTGGAATATGATTTCTGTTAAACTTTCGGACATGGGCGTAGTAGATGCGAATAAAGTGACGAATGTTATTTTCTCTTTTGGCCCTTCAGAAATTGGTACCCCAGTTGATTTTTCATTAGACTTTGTGATCTTTACCAAAGGGAAACCTTTTATTCAATAAAACAACAAGTGCTTTGTAGAAAAAGGCAGAAAGAGATTTCTGCCTTTTTTTTGGGTATACATTTTTATTGGCTTCATTAATCACATTTTTATTTATATTTGCTTCATGAATGCTACTCAAGAAAAAGCGACTACAGAAGGATCACTCAAGCAGGTGATTGCTCATGCCAAAGAATACGGTTTTGTATTCCCATCAAGTGAAATTTATGATGGACTTTCAGCAGTATATGACTATGGCCCATTTGGGGTTGAATTAAAAAATAACCTTAAAGCGCTGTGGTGGAAAACCATGACGCAACTCAATGATAATATTGTCGGTATAGATGCTTCTATTTTTATGCATCCTACCACCTGGAAAGCTTCTGGCCACGTAGATGGTTTTAGCGATCCGATGATCGACAACAAAGACTCTAAAAAGCGTTACCGTGCCGATGTACTCATCGAAGAACATGCCGCTAAACTTTCTCCAGAAGCAGGATTAGCCCTTGAAAAAGAATTGGCCAGGTTACTTGAAGCCGATGATTTGAGTGGCGTTTTAGCCTTGATTGTAAGAGAAAATATCAAATGCCCAGTTTCAGGTACCGCCAATTGGACTGATGTGCGTCAATTTAATTTGATGTTTTCTACCCAGGTAGGATCAGTAGCGGAAGACTCTAGTACCATTTACCTTAGACCTGAAACGGCTCAAGGAATTTTTGTTAACTTTTTGAATGTACAAAAAAGTGCCCGTATGAAGGTTCCTTTTGGGATTGCTCAAATCGGAAAAGCTTTCAGGAATGAAATTGTTGCACGTCAGTTCATATTCCGTATGCGTGAATTTGAACAAATGGAAATGCAGTTTTTTGTGCGACCGGGAGAAGAAATGACATGGTACCAACACTGGAAAGCTACCCGTTTAAATTGGCACAAAGCACTTGGAATACCTGAAAATAAATTGCGTTTTCATGACCATGAAAAACTGGCCCATTACGCCAATGCAGCCGTGGACATTGAATTTGAATTCCCTTTTGGTTTCAAAGAGATAGAAGGAATTCACTCAAGAACAGACTTCGATTTAAAATCACACCAGGAATATTCTGGAAAGAAACAACAGTATTTTGATCCTGAAATCAACCAAAATTATGTTCCTTATGTGGTTGAAACCTCTGTTGGGGCTGACCGTTTGTTTTTGTTGACACTTTGTAATGCTTATACCGAAGAGGTAATTGGAGAAGGTGAACAACAAAAAGAAAGAACTTATTTGAAATTACATCCGGCTGTGGCACCAATCAAAGCTGCTATTTTCCCGGTAACCAAAAAAGACGGTTTGCCCGAAAAAGCCCGTTTGATCTTCGATGACCTGAGACTTGATATGAAAGTGATTTATGAAGAGAAAGACAATATCGGAAAACGTTATGCCCGTCAGGATTTGATTGGTACCCCTTTCTGTATTGCAGTAGATTACCAATCACTTGAAGACGATACCGTAACCATTCGTTACAGAGATTCTACTTTGCAGGAACGAATTGCCATCAAAGATTTGAAAGCCAAATTGATGGCTGAAACTTCATTCAATACCATACTTTCAAAGTTATAAGGTTGAATTTGAATGCATCAATTTACAATTCAGCGTTTAACATTTAAAATTTAATTTCAAAATGATTATTAAAACTAAAAAATACCAATTAGCTAAAAATACCTATATCAAAATTGCGCTGGTAAATGCCCTTAAAAAACAATGGTGGGCATTTTTGATTGCCTTAGGAATTTGTGCTTTTACCTTCTTAAGCTATTGGTTTTTAGCTTTAGGGATTTTAGGCGCAGTATTATTTGTGGCCTTTTGGGCAATACAATTTGCAGGAATCACACAAGTGGATCAATACAAAGTGTTGTTTGATAAATACACCTATGAAATTGATGGCCGCCAAATTTTGATCAAAATGAATGACAAACAAGGCATGCAAATGAAATGGGAAAATATTCAAACCGTTGATAAGACCAAAGAAGCCTATATTTTATATGTGTCCAAAGGGCAGTTTGTGTATTTACCTTTTAAAATATTCAATTCAGACAATGACATCAATTTCTTTGAAGCCTTATTAAAAAGAAAAAGTTTGGTGAAGGAATAATAATAATAGCTATAGTTGAATTTTTAGAAAGGAACTTAGACATATAAGCTTTAATGAAATATGTATGGCTTTTCCCTTCGGGTCAGGCTCTCGGCAATGCTATCAAACTAGAGCTACATTAACTTGATTATTAATTGTAGTGTATATTGTATCAACATTAACAGCGATACTAATAGTAGCAATGAATAAGACCTTAGTATATTAATTTGAAGACTAAAATACCCCTTTATTTTCTAATCATTGCCAATACCCCATTGATAAACGTTAATGGATGTGGCGGATAACCAGGTACATACAAATCGATAGGATATTTGTCTAAAAAGCTACGGTTGAGCGATTTTGTGCCTTCAAATATTCCTCCGCTGATGGCATTGGTGCCGGCTAAAATAATGATTTTTGGAAAAGGAATGGCGTCATAACAAATTTGTACCGGTTCAGCCATGTGTTCGGTGATTGGTCCCGAAATCACCATCCCATCGGCATGTCGCGGTGAAGCTACCCAGTCAATACCATAACGACCCATATCAAAGTTTACATTGGAACAGGCATTCAATTCATTCTCATCAGCATTGTCTCCGCCTGCAGATACCTGGCGTAACTTGAGCGAACCTCCAAAAAACTGCTTGATTTCTGCCCTCACTTTTTCAGGATCCAGCTTCACACCTTCGGTCATTCCTTCGGCGATAACAAGTCTTTTTCTATCGTTGGTAGCTATTTTATAGTCGTTTGTAAACTTAATCTTTTGTTCCGGACATTCGGATTGACATTCACCACAAAAAACACATTTGCCTAAATCTAGGCTGATACCCTGGGTATGCACGATGGCATCGGTTGGGCAAATATCCACGCAGGCATTGCAACCCTCTCCACAAGCTTTGGTGCTGAGGTGTGGTAAACCTCTATATATCTCGGGCAAAACTGGTTTACTCAAATCAGGAATGTATTGTTTTCCTTGATGAATTAATATATCGATGATGCCCATATTTTTGTTTAGAGTTTAGGGTTTTCAGTACAGGGTTTAGAGTCGCGGGTACTGGGTTTTAGTTCATTTGTTTGAGTAATAGATTTTAGTATAGGCTGAAATTCCTTACTCGGTACTCTATACGCTGTACACTGTACTTAAAGATCGTGTCCACAATAAGATAAATCAAATGTTTTGTTACAGATAGGGAAATCAGAAATTTCGTTGTTCCTTACTGCCAGGGCAAGTGCAAGCCAGTTGTGCATGCTTGGATCCTTTATTTTATAATGTTCCAGTTCGCCTGCAGCATTGGTTACTGCGGTATGGCAAATCTCGCCCCTCCAGCTTTCTGTAAGTGCAATACTAAACTGATTGGGTTTTAAGGCAAGCGTTTGGTAATTGATTTTTTGCTGCGGTTCTGAAATTGGCATGGTATCAAGCAAGCTCAGAAATGTACGAATCAAGGTAATTGATTTTTTAATTTCATGGTCGCGAATGACAGCATGGGAAAGGGTATCACCAGCAATTTGCGTTACAGGTTCATATTTTACGTGTTTGTAATAAGCAAAAGGATGACTTGTACGAATGTCTCGTTTTATACCTGTCGCTCTCGCCGGAACGCCAACGGCACCTACCAAATGCATTTGTTCCTGGGTGATTATTCCTGAACGTTCTAACCTGGCCAATACACTTGGAAGGTGAAACATTTCCTCAGACATTTCTATGTATTTTTTTTCGAAATCATCCAATACTCCGACCAACCTGTCGCACAATGCAGGCGTTAATGGATACGGATTATAGCCTGTTCTAATCAAAGTTCTTGAAAACCTGTTGCCACACCACCATTGAAAATAATTGATGATTGGCGTACGCAATGCGCCAAAAACAGCACTCCCCAATTGGTAGGCCACATCTGTACATAAAGCACTTAAATTTCCTACATGAACAGCAATGCGTTCAAGTTCTAAAGCGATGGACCTGATCAATTCTAATTTTAAATTTTCTTTGATGCCATACAATTGTTCCATGTTTCGGGCAAAAGTATAGGCATGTCCAACCACAGTATCTCCGGCAATTGATTCTGCCAGTAAATGGCGTTGGGACATTTTTGATTTGGTGAGAAATAAATTTTCCGTCCCTTTGTGTTGAAAGCCCAATTGAATTTCAAGGTGCAATACATTTTCTCCATTGCACATAAACCTAAAATGTCCGGGTTCTATGACACCAGCATGAATTGGTCCTACGCCAACTTCATGAATTTCATTTCCTGTAATTTTAAAGAAAGGATAATTGGCAATCGTATTATTTTGATCTGCACGGTCATAAGCATAACGCACAGGTTTTAGCCATGGATGGTCTGTAAAATAAATTCCAAAATTTTCATGTATTTCTCTTTCGAAAATATGGAAGGCAAAAATATGATGGGTTAATGATGCCAGGTGATGTTTTTCATGGACATTCAATTCATAAGAAAACAAATAAATAGCAGCAGTGGCATCATCGGCTATCGCGCAAATAAATTTTAAAACTTCCAGGTGTTTCCAGCCATAATACGTCACACAATGACGGTTTTCATCCTGAACCAACAAAGAAACGTCGGTGCTAAAATCATCATAACTGATTACAGGTATGGCGTTTAGGTCGACAGTAGTATTATTTTTGGTTAAAAGGTAGTTCATGAGCTTGTGATTTAATTTACAGTACGTTCCTTATTTTGGTAAATCCTGTACTGCCATTTGAATAAATTCTACTAAAAATGCGGGAGGATAAAGCCCCAGGAAAAATACGATAGAGAGTAATATCCATTGTGAAATGGTTTCATAAGGATATACCACTACAGCTCTATGTGTAATAGATGGAGGAACTTCACCGAACAATACCTTGAGTAAATCTCTGCTCAAGCCATAAAATATGATAGAAAGCAAGATCAACGCCCATAGTCCAACAAAATAATGTTTGGCCATGAAGAGTGCTTTGAAGGTATAAAATTCTGTCAAAAATATTCCCGAAGGGGGAATACCCAATACCGCCATAAATCCTAAAATCAATACCAATCCACCCCAGGGATTTACTTTGTAATAACCGCTGATCAAATCAATGTTTTTGTGTCTGTACACACGAATCATTTGACCCACCTGAAAAAACAAACTTGATTTTGCCAAGGCATGAAGTATTAAATGGAAGATTACAGCGAAGTAACCAATACCTCCTGAAGCAAGTGCAATCAGTGCAATACCAGCATGTTCCAAACTTGAATATGCCAAAAGACGTTTGATGTTTTTTACCCTTAATATATAAACGGTAGCAAAAAACAAGGAACTCATGCCTACCATCATCAATACGGTATTCATCCAGGACAATATTTCAGTTTTAGAAAATACCTCATAAAACCTGAATATGGCTACAAAACCAACATTCAATAATCCTCCTGAAAGCAGTGCGCCCACTGGGGAAGGTGCTGTATCTTTGGCATCAATATCCACAGTGAATAATGGGGTTAATCCCATTTTTACGCTGTAGCCGGTAACGATGAGCAAAAAGGTGAGCTTGAGCCACATCGGATCCATCAGCCTGGCATTTTGGGACAAAGCATCAAAAGTCAAATCGAGTGATTTGGCATCTTGTGCAGCAATTCCCAAAAACAAAATGCCTACAAAAGACATGGCTATACCAATGGAACATACAAAAATATATTTCCAGGTAGCTTCCAAAGCCGCATGGTTTCGCTCATGGTATATTAACATGGAAGCCGCCAAAGTGGTTGCTTCAATAAACGCCCACATCATGGCAACATGCCTGGTAATCAAAGCACAAGACATCATTGAAATCAACAGCAATAAAGACAAATTATAAATGGAGATGCTGCCGATTGTTTCTTTTCTGTGTTTGGTGTACCAGTAGCTATGGATAACTGTTGGGACTACTAAAATGGTGATTACACTCAAAAAAATGATTCCTATACCATCAGCTTTGAAATAGCCTTCTCCATCTCCTCCAAAATAATAGCCTTCAATTTCATTGATGTGAAAAATTTCATGCACATTGAGCAGTACTTGAAGTGCGAAAAAGGGAATAAACAGCAGGTAATTGATGACTCTATTTTTGATAAAGAACATCAACATGCCAATGACCAGTGATCCAAATAAATATAATAAGATAATATCCATAGCTGATGGGAAGGTTTATGAATTAATCTTTAAGTCCAGAGAGTTGATCAATTTCGGTAGAATGGTACAATTCATCAATTTTGGTGATGAATAATCCAAACAACAATACACTGGTAAATAAATCAAGTAAAATACCCAGGTTGACAATCAAAGGAAGTTCACTTCCCAATGCCATCGACAATAAGAAAATTCCATTTTCAAGCACCATGTAGCCCATGATATGGGTAATAATTTTTTTCCTTCTTACAATCATCAGCAAGCCAACAAAAATGGCAGAAATGGCCGCTGTAAAGTAAGTAATGTGTAGGTGTTCGTCGTTTAAATTATAGGACAAGGTATACGCCAGGATGATAATCAGTGCTACTTTGAAAATGGCAAAAAAATTGGGATTGTCGGCATTGCGCTCATTGCTCATTTTGTTTTTGACAATCAGTCTACTGAAGTAAAACGGCACTACGATGGCTTTGAAGATTACCGTTTCAAGTACAATGAATATGAGGTTTGAAATACTGATGTCATGCGTCAATTCAAGCAATGCAA